>OHMO01000001.1_pt1 | contig 259122 bp, 244 predicted proteins | sample 1569321 | NCBI WGS metagenome assembly OHMO01 (sample SAMEA3879504, study PRJEB24766) | human gut metagenome | biome: human-associated habitat; feature: feces | place: USA | collected 1985/1987
AATTGGTGATACAAAGGAAAATCTGGCAGCAGCTGCGGAAGGCGAGAATTATGAGTGGACAGATATGTATGAAGGCTTTGCGAAAACAGCCGAAGAAGAAGGGTTCCCTGAACTTGCAGCCAAATTCAGAGCAGTAGGAGAAATTGAGAAGCATCACGAGGAGAGATATCGTGCACTTCTTAAGAATATTGAAACTGCACAGGTATTTGAAAAGAGTGAAGTCAAAGTATGGGAATGCCGTAACTGCGGACATATCGTGGTAGGAACAAAGGCTCCTGAGGTATGTCCGGTATGTAATCATCCGCAAAGCTATTTTGAAGTACATGAAGAGAATTATTAAGGAGATATAAGCATGGAAGTAAAGTATTATATATGTATAGAACAGGTTAATAAAACAAATAAAACAGAAAGTAGGATTAATTTATGTATGAAATGAAACCAGAATATTATATCGGTATAGATATGATAGACGAAGAACACAAGCAGTTATTTAAATATGCAGATGAGGCATATGAACTGCTTCATGATGAGTTTACACCGGATAAATATGATAGGATTGATGTAATATTAGAAAATCTCCGAAATTATACAGTAAAACACTTTAGTGATGAAGAGCAGTATATGGAATCTATTAATTATAAGAAGATATTTACACAGAAAGTTCAACATCAGGAATTTATACATAAGCTTGATGAATTTATGGAACACCACAATGATGAGGTAGAAGATCAAGATGAACAGATTATGGAAATTTTAAAATATCTCACAGAGTGGTTAGTTAATCACATTCTGTATGTCGATGGTCAAATTCCAAAAGGCTGATATAGTAAGAAAGGCTGTTATTTTTAGTGAGTAGCAGCTTTTTTCTACGAATAGTCAAATTATTTATTCTTGAACATTCATGCTTTTAAATTCAATTCATTTAATTTAAGATGCAGAAGAACAAAACACTTGACCAGATCGCAGATGAACTTGAAGAATCCATTGAAATAATCCAGCCAATGTACGATATTGTGAAGAAGTATGCACCAGAATATGATGTGGATGCAATTACAACGGAAGTGCTGGAAGCACGGGAAAATGAAAAAGCATAAATCGTTAGGGGAGGAATTTAGGAGGAAACGTTATGAATGTTATAGAGGCTATATTATTTATGATGTATAGAGAGATAAATCGATATATGAAATTAGCTTCGTATAGAAAAAATTATCCCAAATATCAAACAGGCAAAAAAGAAGGAAAAAATTTCTTTTGGAGATTTGGCATATCTGGTCGATTTTTATTCAGTATTATATAATGAACCTATTATAAGCAATAAGTTTATGAATGCTGTGCGTGATATAAGAAATGCTTCGGCACATAGTAATTGTTTAATCAATAAGTTGTTTGAAGAATTACCAGCTACACAACAACCAGATGCGGAGATTAAAGACGATTGGTCTTATGATAAGACTGGTCGTCTTTATTTTTTCGGAGTTTGATATGAAAACATGGGAAATTAAAACTTAGTGAAAAAGTGCAGTAAGTTTTAATTACAATATTGATTGTACATAATAAGGATAGTATAATAAAATTAAAATTTACGAAAAAAGTGCAGTAAGTTTTAATTTGAGGAGGCAAATCTGTGGAAAAAATTATAAATAGAGATATCTATTTAAGTAGATTGATAGACAAAAAGGAAAATGGTCTGATTAAGGTTATTACAGGAATCAGAAGGTGCGGAAAAAGCTATCTTCTGTTTTATTTGTTTCGTGACTATCTAATATCGAGTGGAGTAAAGGAAGAACAGATTATTTCCATTGCACTTGATGATGATATTTGTGAACAGTATCGTAATCCGGATGAATTATCAAAATACATCCGTTCAAGAATTGTAAATAAAGAAATGTATTATATTCTTATAGATGAAGTGCAATATGCTATTACAAAAAAAGAACTTGAAAATCCGGAAGATGTTAAGCTATATAATGTTTTGAATGGATTGATGCGTCTTCGAAATGTGGATATTTATGTGACGGGAAGTAATTCAAAATTACTTTCTCAAGATGTAATGACGGCATTCAGGGGCAGAGGCGATCAAGTTCAGGTATTCCCGTTGTCATTTAAAGAATATTATGATTTTGTCGGTGGAGATAAATCGGAAGTGTATGAATTGTATGCTCTTTATGGGGGAATGCCGCAGCTTTTATCATTCAAACGTGATGAGGAAAAGGTTAAGTATCTGAAAAACTTGTTTTCGGAAGTATATTTCAAAGATATAAGTGAGCGATATATTGTAAAACTTCCCGATGTTTTGACTGAACTAACCGATGATTTGTGTTCTTCGGTAGGTTCACTTACAAATGCAAAGAAGATTGCCGATACATTGGAAAGTGTAAAAAACATTAAGGTGTCTACCAGTACAATCGCAAAATATTTGGAATATCTGATAGAGTCGTTTATGTTCAGCGAGGCAAAAAGATATGATGTAAAGGGTAAAAAGTATTTTGAGTATCCTTTGAAATATTATTGCACGGATGTAGGACTTCGTAATGCCAGGCTTAATTTTAGACAACAGGAAGAAACACACATAATGGAAAATATCATTTATAATGAACTGATAATTCGTGGGTATTCTGTAGATGTTGGCGTTGTTGAAATTATTGAAAATGCTGAAGGCAAAAAAAGAAGAAAACAGTGTGAGATTGATTTTGTTGTAAATATGGGAGCAAGAAGATATTATATTCAGTCTGCATTATCCGTAAGTGATCCTGATAAGATGACAACTGAGTTAAGACCTTTGAAAAATACAAAAGATTTTTTCAAGAAGATTATTATATCAAAGTCAAATGCAAAACCATGGATAGATGAAGACGGTATTGTGCATATTGGATTGTATGATTTTTTGTTAAATCAGAATTCCTTGGAACTGTAAAGAAACAAATCGGAATTTTTATGTGTAAAGGAGAAACGAATGAAATTACTTGTGATAGATATACAAAAAGGAATAACAGATAGTAGACTTTTTAATTTTGAAGCGTTTATTGATGATACTATAAGAATTATAAAAGCAGCTAGAGATAATCAAATAGAGGTTATCTATTTTCAACATGATGATGGACCAGGAACGGGGTTTTCAATCGGTGATGAAGACTTCGAAATTGCAGAACAAGTGATTCCCAAGGAAGGGGAAAAGATATTTATAAAAAATATCAATAGTTGTTTTGGAAATAAAGATTTTACGGATTATGTTAAAGATGATAATACATTAATGATAGTGGGACTACAGACAAACTTCTGTATAGATGCAACTGTGAAATCTGCTTTTGAGAGAGGATATAAAGTAATTGTTCCACAAGGGGCAAATTCAACATTTGATAACGACTATATGACTGGAGAAGAAACATATAAATATTACAATGATATGATGTGGCCAAAGAGATTTGCTACATGTGTATCTGTTGATGAAGCAATTAAATTGATGGAAAGTTAAATCGGAATTTGTAAATGAGGTGAATTTATGATGTTACATTCATATCCGTTATTAATATCTATATATAAGGGAGAGGGGCGAATGTTAATTGTTCCGCTTATTGACCATATTGCAGGATATTCGATTGATTCAGATTGGTTCATAAGTTTATCAGATTTGGACAATGCTGTTTCTGTCGGTAAAGGTGTAAAAAGTGCTCTTGATTACATAAGAAACAGTCCTTTATCTTCGCTGACGCCTAATGAGCGAAAAGAAAATGCTGCATGGAAGAAAAATACGAAATATAGAAGCCGAGTATCTTTTTGGAAAAATAATCATTATGTTCGTGTTAAAATCAATGAAGATAATCAGTATATAATACATTCGATGAAAAAATCACATAAAAGACAATATACATATGATGAAATCATCAAAGAATTTATATTATTTGCTGATGCAGATGCTGAGGAAATAGGCAAAGCGGTTATTGAGTCTTTTATGGAATCAGAACGATATTACAACATGGGTTAGGGTTTTGTTGTAATAATATATTACATATGATATTGGGGCTTATGCTGAGCCTATAAGTACAAATTACAGGAGGGTTCAAATGGGATTATTTGATAGATTTAAGAAGACATCAAAGGAAAGTTTATTAGGATATTTGAAAAATAGTATTTCAGATAATTCTAGCCTGGAACACATAGTAAGCGTGTTCGAAGAGATGTGTAATATGCCACTTAAAGAAGATATGATTTTATTTGAAACAGGAACCTATTCTTTTACAGGAAAACCTATGTTTAACTTTTCTTTGGTTAGACAATTTCCTAATGATGAGGAAGAGTATTATCAAATTCATGTGGATGTGTTATATATTCCAACGGAAGAAAATAAAGATTTTCAACGAACTATATGGAATGAGGATATTGAAGAAGATATATTCAGCTATATCAAAAAGACTCCTGAGTTTAATTTCTGTAAAGATAAGGTATTCAGCAAAATAGAAATATATTTGGATGAAACCTAACGTGGAAATTCAAGCTTATGAGGATAAAACTTAGAGAATACAAAACGACTGACTATGAGCAATTGGCGCAATTGTTTTATAATACGGTACACAGTGTAAATGCAAAAGATTATACAAAAGAATAGGAAGTAGATATGATAAAAATTGTGTGGTCAATAAATGATATAAATAAATATCAAACAGGAAGCTTGCCGGATGATGCAGTAAAGATAGAAACACCGCAGAGTGTTGGTGACCTGATGAAAAAAGCAGTGCCGATTGCTGCAATTCTGTGCGTTTTTCTTTTTATTGCTATGCTTTGTAAAACGATTATATGCAAGACAGTTGTAATCTCACCAATATTTATTCTGGTTGGATTTACTTTCGGTTTTTTATTGTTAATAATTCATGAGTGGTTACATGGAATTGTTTATCCTAAGGAAGCAGATGTAACAATAGGAAGAATAAAAGGAAAGACAACATTTGTCGCATTAGCATCCTATCCATTGAAGCGAAATCGATTTATATTGATGTGCCTGTTGCCATTTGTTCTTGGATTAGTTCCATTTATATTATTTGTAATTAGTCCTGCTGAATTTAGAGTATTTAATGGATTGAATTTTGGCATGGCATGTATGGGTATGGTTTCGCCATTTCCGGATGTGTTTAATGTTCTTGCCGTTTTAAGAAATTCTGAAAAAAGCGATTCAATAATGTTCTACAAGAACGATATGTATAAGATTTCTTAAATTTCTGGTTGATTGTACAGTTGATCAGATAGGAAAATGTAAATCTGCAACTTAAAATATTTTGGAGAAATAGCATGAAAAAATATTTAAGAGAAACAAAAATGCTGGATTATTCAAGTAAAAACATACAGCAATTGATACGGGAAAGAAACTGGAACGACATAGAAGAATTTGAACGACTAAAATCAATTTACACGTTTGTAAGAGATGAAATTTTGTTTGGATATAATATTGATGATACGGTTTGTGCATCAAAGGTTTTGGCGGATGGTTATGGGCAGTGCAATACAAAGGGAACATTGTTCATGGCACTACTAAGAGCTTGTAATATTCCATGCAGAGTACATGGATTTACCATTGATAAAGAATTGCAAAAGGGAGCAATGACAGGAATTGTATATAAAAATGCACCTCGAAATGTGCTGCATAGCTGGGTTGAAGTGTATTTTGAAGATACATGGTACGAGCTAGAGGCATTTATTCTTGATATGCAATATTTGAGAAAATTGCAAATAAAAAATAGCGATTGCACGGGTGCGTTTTGCGGTTATGGCGTGGCGGTGAAAAACTTCAAAAATCCGGTTATTGATTTTGACAGAAATAATACATATATTCAGAGCGAGGGAATCAATCAGGATTTTGGAGTTTATGATTCACCAGATGATTTGCTAAAGGAGCATCATCAGGAAATGTCTGCGTTGAAGGCTTTTTTATACAGAAATTTAGGAAGATATTTGATGAATCGAAATGTTAATAAGATTAGAAATTCTTGAAATTCATCCGATTGGTCGAATAGTATAACACTATTTTGGGATTGTGAAACATTGAGAGTAATGGAGAGTTGAATTTTGAAAAAGGTATTGACTCCGACGTTGCGTAATAGTTTATCCGGTGATGCACAGAACCTTGTAAAAAGAATACAGGAATATATTACACAGAACTTATATACTTGTACAAATAAGATTTTGCGTGGATTAGGAAAAATGTATTCAGGTGACGGGGATATTACAACAAATATTGATGCTTATGGAGGTGAAGGTACCGCGATTTTTGTAGCAAATGCAATAGAGATTTATTGCGATAATGCAGAGTAAAATCAGAATTTGCAGGAGTGTGTTACATGTATGACTGTTGAAGATGCGATTAATTATTTGGTGTAATAGGTGGTGATATTTTTTGAAAAATGAAATTGTTTTATTTACAGATGGTGATATAAATCTTGAAGTTGAGTTAAGCCCAGAATTAGAAACTGTATGGTTGACGCAGAAACAAATGGAAGAATTATTTGATGTTAAGCATGCTACAGTGAGTGAGCATATTTCCAATATTCTTTCTTCAGGAGAATTAGATGGAACTTCTGTCGGTTTTTCCGACAAAAGTTCTGGAGGAAGAAAACCCAAGATATATAATCTTGATATGATATTATCCGTGGGATATCGTGTTAATTCAAAACGAGGCATCGCATTTCGTAGATGGGCTAATTCTGTTTTAAAGAAATATGTGATTCAAGGTTATGCTATTAATGAAAAACGCTTGCAAGCACTTGAAAGAACTGTTGATATTCAAACAAAGATGCTTGCAAGCACATTGGAGGTTGAAGAATCGGACATTTTAAAGGCTGTTACCTCGTATACAGATGCATTAATGCTTTTAGACCAATATGATCATCAATCTCTTAAAAAACCAGTGGGAAACAGGCCTATATATAAAATAACATATGAGGAATGTAAAAAAATGGTTTCACACATGGAGGATTCATTTAAATCGGATGTATTTGGTGTGGAGAAAGAAAAAGGTAAAGTTGAGGGTATTTTGGCAGCAGTTTATCAGAGTGTGTTTGGTGGAGATGTATACCCGTCATTAGAGGAAAAAGCTGCTAATTTATTATATTTTTGATTAAGGATCATCCATATGCAGATGGATGTAAACGAATTGCAGCATCTTTGTTTTTGGAATTCCTTGCTCGGAATAATGCCTTGTATAGAGATGATAGTAAGATAATCAGTGATGGAGCATTGGTTGCGATTACACTTATGATTGCAGAGTCAAGACCAGAAGAAAAAGATATAATGGTGAATCTTGTAATGAATTTTTTGACAATGTAGTTAGTTCGTGAAATTCATTATTTAATGAAATTGGTAAATCGGTATTTGTCGACTTGATAATTTCCAATTTTTAGTGATAGGGAGATACACAATGAATGGTTTGATTATAAAGGTACTCAGCATAAGTATTGCGGTAGTAACCGTAGTATACTTGATTATTTATAAAGGAAATACCATGATTACAAAGATATTTAGCGTGTGTATTATAGCAGCAATGGTAATATACTGGATTGTTTATGAAAGAAATACAAGAAAGCGAAAAAAACAGGAATTACAGCGTGATGACTATTTATTTGCGAAAGAAAACGATTTGCCGTTACAGATAAATTGGAATGAGATAAATGACTTTTTGTCAGATTCCGGATATGGTGTAAATATGCCAATGGAGAATTGGTTTATGATGGATTGGGCGATACAGCCCTGTGTGGAGAATGGTATAAAAGAAGGAAAGTTTTCTATGAAAGGGTTTCGCGTGTTACAAGCTTTAAGTAACGATATGAAACACATTTTTTATGATGTGAGGTTTAATTATGACCGTGGTCCGGATATAGAAGATAAAAATAGGAAGTACGAAGCCGTAAAAAAGGTGTTGGATACAAAATACGCCGGTTTGTCAGAAGAAGTACGGAAGAATATATATGACCAATTTGTTAAGATATATGAAAGAAAAATCTAATTACAATACAAAGGAGGAAGCCGTTGAGTTTTTAGGGAATGAAACAAATTTTACATATGAAGAATGTTCTAAAGCCAACGATTTCCATATTAGACTAAATAAGAAAAATTAATATACAATTCCAGTTTGTTGGTTATAGTGAAATTCGTTTCGTGAAGATGCCAGAAAAAGTGTGGCAACGAATATTGATTAAATTTTTGAAATAGACATAAATTACCCAATGTTGAAGGGATATATAGATGCATATTGGGTGAAAAATTCCAATATGAAAAAATCACCCAATCAAAATGGGAAGAAGTTCAGAGGACGATGGGGAAATTGTTGAAATATGAAAAAATTCCCCAATTGCGGATGAATGTGTAGGGAAGGATTGGGTGAATATTTGGAATGACAAAAAAACACCCAATGCAGGAGAAAATGTTATCGTAATGCGGTGCCATTCGCATTACGCTGCGCTTCATGCTCATGTCGCGCTGGCGCGCTATACATCCAGTCCGAAAATCAGCCGATTGTGAGCAAGCTCCCATGGCTGATTTCGTCCTGCCTGTGCACCGCTTGTAGAAACGCGCAAATTCCAATTTATAAAATTAAGAAAATGGAATTTAAGGAGGAGTATGTAAATGAAATTAGCAGATTTAGCAACAGACTCTGATTGGATAGTGTGGATTGTCTTTGCGATATTTGCTGTACTTTCTATTATTTTACTTTCTGGACATGGAAGCTGGTTCATTTCTGGATATAATACAGCTTCAAATGAAGAAAAGGAAAAATATGATGAAAAGAAGTTATGCAGAACAATGGGAATTGGAATGTCTATTATAGCAATTCTTGCATTAACTATGGGCTTGTTTGAAAATATTTTGCCCGCATTTTTTGTATATATTGCATTGGGGATTATTTTGGTTGATGTCGTGGTAATTATCATTTTAGGAAACACATTATGCAGAAAGTAATAACTTCCAGCTTATGAGGATAAAACATGAAACTTAGAGAATACAAAACGACTGACTGTGGGCAGATGTTGCTCGATAGATTGTTAAGGGAGTAGGAAATGAACGAGATTTTATACAGAAAGACTACAAAAGATGATATGGAAATCCTCATGAAGCTGAGACTTGAAATGCTTAGAGAGGTAAATGATCTGTCCGGTGAGTATGAATATGATGAGAAATTTATCTCTGAGAGCAGGCGGTATTTTGAGTCAGGTGAGCAAACAACGGTTATTGCACTTGATGGGCAAACTCCCGTAGGCTGTGCAAGCCTATCCTATATATGGATTATGCCGACATTCTCGCACCCGACAGGCAATCGGGCGCATTTGATGAATGTCTATACCCGTGCAGATCACAGAAGAAGCGGAATCTCTAAGAAGATGGTTGAGATTCTGATTGAAGAGGCAAAGGAAAATGGTGTGACAGAGATAAGTCTGGATGCAACAGAGATAGGAAGACCTTTGTATGAAGTATTAGGGTTTCAGGCATCAGATTCATGTATGGTGATGGAATTGAACATGTGATTCTGTTTATATCTCCAGAATCTAGAAAGATTGAAATTATTTGATATATAGTCAATTGATAGAAGATGAGCAGAATTAAGAATGAAAGAGAACACGTATAAACCACAGATTCCGGACATAATGGAAGTAATATTTGGTTGCAGCGATATAAAGTAAATCAGGGACAGGCTGGAAAACAATCGTCTATCAGCCTGTCCCTGATTCAATTATTTATTTGCGCTATCTGCATCAATTACAGATTGGATCTGCTTCATCAGAGTATCATAGTTGTCCTGGTTATCGATTCCTCCAAGCATTGGATCTCCGACAATATTACCGTTTCTGTCAACGAGTATGGTTGTAGGAAATGCCATAATATCGGAAGCGTATTTTCCTGCATCGGAAGATGCGTCGATGGAGAGATTGCGGTATTTGGCACCCTGGCTTTCAAGAACTGCTGCGGCTTCTTTGATCGCAGTTTCGTTTCCGTCGAAGGTTTCTGTGTTGATGCCGATCACTTCGCCGCCCATGGACTTGATGGCATCGTTTAATTCATTAAGCTTCGATAACTCTGCAACACAAGGCTTACAGCCGGTAAACCAGAAATTGATGACTGTGACTGCATTTCCGGAAAACAGGCTTTCATCAACCGTATTACCGTCATAATCCTGACCGGAGAAATTGTGAAACGGAGATGTGGATCCGGAATTGTCGTTTGCGTCAGCGCTCTCGGAGGTTGTGTCTTTCTTCTCGATTTCGGCGATCTGTTCTTCGATCTTCCGTATAGTCTCAATATCAGCCGTAAGTGTGTTCAATTCGTCTTTTGTAAAAGCATCCTTGTTTGATTCAACGGTGCTGGCTAGAAAATCCGCATAATTTCCGCTTGGATCGGCAGTGCTTTTGTTCATCATGCCGAACGCTTTGTTCCATACATCCTCATGATCGGCGAAGATCTGGTTTTCCTGCTGATATAAATCATCCAGTGTTGTGCTGGAATCCCCTGTGGCTTCTGTACTTGCTTCAGTCTGGGAATCCTGTGGTTTTTCCGTGGTTGCAGCGTTCTTTCCGGTGCATGCCGTAAGGAATAATGCTGCACAGAGTGTTACAATAGGAATAAAAGTTTTTTTCGTTTTCATGATTATTGCTCCTTTGAATTATATTAAAATTTAATTGTTATCGGTTGATTGCGGCTTCCTGCTGTCCTCCTTTTTCTGACAGGCACCGCTTAGAAACTGGTAATGGATTGCGTCTTTTGGACAAGCCTTTATGCAGGCGCCGCACCGGATGCATTCCGGATGGTTTGGCGTCTTGCATACGTCAACATCCATTTTACATGCCTTCGCACATTGATTACAGCCCACACATTTACTTCCATCCACCCGGATGCTTAGAAGGCTCACCTTGTTAAACAGGGAGTAGATTGCCCCAAGCGGACAGATCCATTTACAGAAGGGCCTGTAAAACAAAATACTTAGTACTATAACTGTAATTAAGATCAGGCATTTAAAGGAAAACAGTTTTCCCAATGCAGATCGTATAGCCGGGTTTCCAATCGACAGCGGGATGGCCCCCTCTAAGACACCTTGCGGACAAATATATTTGCAGAAGAATGGGTCACCCATTCCGATGGAGTTCGTTACAAGCATCGGCAGAAGTATAACGAAAACAACGAGGATAACATATTTGAGGTATCTTAGCGGTTTCAGTCTGGCTGTGGAGAATTTCTTCCCGGGGATTTTATGAAGTAAATCCTGAAACCATCCAAACGGACACAGGAACCCGCATATGAATCTTCCGAGTAACACACCGAGCAGAATAAAAAACCCGGTTATGTAATAGGTGAATTTAAATTTGGACGATCCGACCACTGCCTGAAAGGCACCGATCGGGCAGGCACCCGTTGCGGCGGGACAGGAATAGCAGTTTAATCCCGGCACACAGACGGTTTTTGCTTTGCCCTGGTATATTTTGCCCTTAAACAGATTGGGGATATGGATATTGGTAAGCAGTGTGGCGGCCGCCTGTATCCATCCGCGCATCCGGGCAGTTTTTTGTGATAGTGATTTCTTTTTCTTATCCAATTCCGACACACTCCAGACATAATTTTATAGCTTTGCCCAGCACGGTAGCAGCTTCTCCTCTGACTGCACCATAGCTGATCATGGCGATACCTGTGATGAGCAAAACAATTTGGGATATTTTTCTGCGCTTCAAGATATAATTGCTCCTTTCGTTTGTTGTATTTGTTGACCAGCTGACTTCGGTATTATACAATAGCAGTTGTAAAATTATTGTTAAGAAATGGGAGAAATATTTTGAGATTATTAATAGTGGAAGATGAGAAACAACTATGCGACACAGTTGCGAAAAGCCTGTATGATGCCGGGTATGAGGTGGATACCTGTTATGATGGAGAAACGGCGCTTGAATGCATCCTGGCAGAGAATTATGATCTGATCGTGCTGGATCTGAACCTGCCCGGTATGGATGGGATGGAGATTCTGCGCGAACTAAGACAGAGCAACGAGGAGACGAAGGTGCTTATATTATCCGCCAGAGGACAGATCGCGGATAAGGTTGAAGGGCTGGATGCGGGGGCAAATGATTATATGGAAAAGCCGTTTCATCTGCAGGAACTTGAGGCGCGTATCAGAAGCCTGACAAGAAGAAAATTCGTGCAGAAGGATGTATGTCTGGAATGTGGCGGGATAAAGTTCGATACGATCCGGCGCGAAGCATACGCCGAAGGGCAGATCGTTCCTCTGACAAGAAAAGAGAATGGAATTTTGGAATATCTGCTGCTCAACCTGGGCAGACCGGTGAGCCAGGAGGAACTGATGGAGCATGTCTGGGATGCATCTGTGGACAGCTTCAGCGGAGCCATCCGGGTACATATGTCTTCGCTTCGGAGAAAGCTCAAGGCGGTGCTTGGATATGATCCGATCCTGAACAAAGTGGGAGAGGGATATAAACTACGAGAGGAGTCCGATCGATGAAAAAGATGTCACTGCAGTGGAGACTGACCTGTATAATTACCATATATATCGCGGTTATATGTGGCTGTCTGACTATGCTTGTCTATAAAAATGGTGTGTATTATATTGACTCCCTGAAGGAGACTGTCGATGCCAGGGGAGATGAGAATGCGGATGATACGGATGAAATATATATCAGTATTCCGGAAGATAATTGGGATGCGTTTGCGAACGATTTTTCTGTTCAGGTATATAATAACAAGGCCGACTATAGGAAAAACAGTCTGATAATCTCGGCGGTGCTGGCGCTGCTTGGCGGAGTGGCGACTTATTTTATAAGCGGACATGCGCTCCGGCCGATTCGTGAGTTTTCGGATAAGATCGAAGAGGTGCAGGCGCAGAATCTGGCTGATTCAAAACTCGAAGAAAACAAGGTGAAAGAACTGAACCAGCTGAGCGTCTCCTACAACAAGATGCTCGGACGTCTCTCGGATGCATTTGAGATACAGAGGCAATTTACCGCGAATGCGGCACACGAGCTGAGAACCCCGTTAGCTCTAATGCAGGTGCAGTTGGATTCCTATAATTCCGGGCAACACCCGGGCAGCGATGCCGAAACCGTACAGACGATCAAGATGGTTACGGAACAAAACGACAGACTCAGCAAGATGGTGAAGACGCTCCTCGACATGAGTGAGCTTCAGACCGTGGGCCGGGATGAGACGATTATGGTCGACGCGCTTGTGGATGAGGTATTGGCAGACTTAGAACCGCTTGCCAGGGAGAAGGATGTAGAACTGACCGGGAACTGTGAGGCTATAACGATAGTCGGAAGCGATATTCTCATCTACAGGCTGGTATATAATCTTGTTGAGAATGCTATCAAATATAATCATCCGGGCGGACAGGTCACAGTAAATGCATCCCGGAAGGAAAAGTACGTTTGCCTGTCGGTAGCCGATACGGGGAACGGAATCCCGGAGGAACTTCGGGAGCGTGTCTTTGAGCCGTTCTTTCGTGTGGATAAATCCAGAAGCCGTGCACTTGGCGGCGTCGGACTCGGGCTTGCACTCGTTCATGAAATCGTGAGAGTACATGACGGAAACATTACTGTCCGATCAAACCCGTCAGGAGGAACGGTTTTTGAGGTGATGTTTACGCAGTGATTTTCGGTTATGAGAAGCATTTCTTCCGGATTCCCCTGTTGACACACGTTGCTATATTTGATAAAATTTATCAGATAATTGAACAGTCCATGAGGGAGTAGTTAGCGCGAAAGTGTGGTTTGTCAACATTCTGATTATAAGTTGAGAGTATAATCTGGCAAATCTTAAATAATGAGACTCATGTATATTGATCAACCGTCTGTGCAATAATCTACACAGGCAGCTGTTTGATATACATGAGTCTTTTTTCAGCTATCCATACTTATGATAGCGGGATTTCAGCTGACGGAAGCTTTGAACGAGAAAAGGAGGAAACCATGGAAAAAATCATTAACAATGCCCCATTTGCCCTTGTGCTTGTATTCCTTGTGATAGGCTTTGTACTGCTTATCAAGGGCGCGGACTTCTTTGTGGAGGGAAGTTCCAGCGTGGCGAAGCGGCTGCATGTGCCGTCAATCATTATCGGACTTACCATCGTTGCGATGGGAACATCCCTTCCGGAGACCGCAGTCAGTGTGTCTGCATCCCTTGCAGGCAACAATGAGCTTGCAGTCAGCAATGTTGTCGGTTCCAATATTTTTAATCTGATGGTTGTCATTGGTGTGTGTGCGATATTGGCAACAGTGAATGTTGCAAGAGAAACAATCCGAAGAGATATCCCGTTATCCCTTATTTGTGCCGGACTTCTGATGCTTCTTGGAATTGTCGGACTTGGTGATAAGACCGGTATGACGCTTGGACATCTGGATGGTGTGATATTCGTAGTGCTTTTTGCATGTTATATTATCTACATGATCCGGACTGCGATGAAGGCAAGTAAAGAAGGTAAGAAGGTCGAGATCGAAGGTGGATCGGACGAGGAGATCAAGCTTGTTTCCGTTCCTGTGAGTATACTGTTTATCATTGGCGGCGCAATCGCAATCGCTGTCGGCGGAGATGTGACAGTTGATGCTGCATCGAGAATCGCAAGCGATCTCGGTATGAGCCAGACACTGATCGGGCTTACGATCGTTTCAATCGGAACATCGCTTCCGGAGCTTGTTACATCCATCGTAGCAGCCAGAAAGAATGAAGTGGATATGGCACTTGGAAATGCAATCGGTTCCAATATATTTAATATATTGATGGTGCTTGGTATAGCATCTGCGATCAGCCCAATCAGCATTATCACAGAAAATATCATTGACCTGTGCGTACTGATCGCATTTACCATATGTGCATGGATTTTTGCCGGAACGAAGAAGAAAATCGGAAGAGTGGAAGGACTGTGCATGGTTGCGCTTTACGCGGCATATGCGGTTTACATCATAGTAAGATAAAGGGGCGCTCGGACAAATGATATTATTCTTCAAGGTGTTTTTCGCGGAGTTTATAGCAGAGATGGGCGATAAAACCCAGCTTATGCTGATCGCGCTTACTTCGAAATACAAATTAAGGGACATTATACTCGGTACCGGTGTTGCGATTCTTGTGCTGAACGGACTTGCGGTTCTGGCAGGCGGACTTGTAAGCGAGTTTGTGCCGGAATGGGTGATCAAGATGATCGCAGCACTCGCATTCCTTTATTTCGCCGCATCGACGATTGCCGGTGACGATAAAGAAGAGGAAGAAGGCGGTAAGACGAAGATCAAGTTTGCACCGCTTGCGGTATTTTGTACATTTTTTGTGGCAGAGCTTGGTGATAAGACACAGCTTACCGCGATCACATTTGGTGCAAATGAAGGTATGCGTGCAGCGCTGGTTGTGTGGATTGGCTGCTCACTCGGACTGTTCGCTGCGGATATGCTTGGTATGCTGATCGGATATCTGCTGAAGAGCAAGACGCCGGACGGACTGCTTAGCATGCTTGCATTTGCAATCTTCTCCATCTTCGGTGTATACACATTGTATCAGGGGCTGAAGCTTGTTTGCGCAAGCGTCTCTCCAATTCCGGTAATTCCGGTGCTTGTAGTCGTGACGATTGCCTTTGCAGGCTTGTGCGCGTTCCTCTTTGTAAGACGGGAGAAAAAGAAGAAAACAGCATAAGATAATAAGCAATAATCTGTTTTATTAAAATGCGAGGAATAAAACATGGAATATAACTATACGCACGGTGGAGATGTCTACCGAAATCCAATTGAATATGATTTTTCCATCAACGTCAATCCGCTTGGCATGCCGCTTGCAAGTATTCAGGCGGCACATGAGGGAATTGTGCTGACTGGCAGATATCCGGACTATAGGGCGGAGCAGCTATGCCGTGCGATAGCGAAAGCACAAAATATACCGGCAGACCGGATCATTCCCGGGAACGGGGCAGCGGAGCTTCTGTATGCACTGGGACAGACGATTCCCGGAAAGGCACTCACGCTTGCACCGACCTTTACCGGGTATGCGGAAGCGGTTGCCGCTGGCGGCGGAGAGATGAGTTATGCAGGATGCGAAGATGCGGATGGACGCGCTGCTGATATGGACGGACAGGATAAGCTGCAGTTTGATTCTGAAACCGTAATTCAACGTCTGCTTGCAAAGCTGGACGATTCCATCCGCCTTGTATTCCTGTGCAATCCGAACAATCCAACCGGAACATTGTTTACGCGGGAACAGATCCTGCGCGTGCTTGCGAAGGCGGAAGCAATGCAGGCGTATGTCTGTGTGGATGAATGTTTCCTGCCATTTTTAGAGGAGGAAGCTTCGTATAGTATGCTGCCTTATCTGGCGAAACATCCGCGGTTGTTAGTGCTCTGTGCATTCACGAAGATTTACTGTATGGCAGGACTTCGACTTGGGTATCTGGCTTGCGGGGATACAGAGTTGCAGTCGAGGATTCGTGCGAAGCTTCAGCCGTGGAATACATCGATTCCCGCACAGCTGGCAGGCATCGCGGCATTATCGGATACAGAGTATCTGGCGAAGACACGCGAGAATCTGCAGGCGGAACGCGCGTATCTTGTGCCGAGGCTACGTGAGCTGGTGGCGGAAGTGTATGATGGATATGGGAATTTCCTGTTATTCCGCGATGAACCGGACTTGAAAGAGCGGATGCTTGAAGTGGGTGTTTTGATTCGTGCGTGCGGTGATTTTGAGGGACTCGATGATACATATTTCCGTATTGGAATCCGTTCCCACAGTGAGAATCAGGAATTCATCCGCAGATTGGCCCGTGTGAAAAATGTGGTAAAATAAACTTAGATTTATATAAAGTAGTGAAAAAAGAAATTATAAAATCAAAAAATCACTGTTTTTTCAAAAAACAGTGATTTTTTTGACCCTGAGTGGTATTATATTACTATAAATGAAAAAGGGGTGTGAATATATGGAACCATATAAAGCAAAAAGTATGCCTTTGGACTATAAAATAGATAAAGATATGTTAAAACTGATTTCAGAAGCAAATGTAAAATATGGGGAATACAAATCATTGTTAAATACGTTGGAATTTGATGCCAGCTATTTCCTGGATTCCGTAATATTAAATGAAAGTTATAAATCGACACAGATTGAGGGAACACAGATATCTCAGGATGAAATGTTTTATCTGAAATATATGGAAAAAACAGATGATAATCAGGAAATACAAAATCTCAAGAAAACAATCGAATATGCGCAAACATATTTGCAGACGAAAAAGCAAATAAATTATGAACTTGTAAATGAAATGCATAAAATTATATTAGATAGTGTGAGAGGATCGCAAAGAACGCCCGGAAAAATCCGAACGACACAGAATTGGATCGGACCAAGAGGATGTACGATTGAGGGAGCAACATTTATTCCGCCAGTTCCAGAAGAAGTTTATGGATTGCTTATAAATTTATACGATTATATGAATGATGCGTTTACAGATCCTTTGTTGGTAAATGTTGCTTTATCCCATATGCAGTTTGAGACGATTCATGCATATAAGGATGGAAATGGAAGACTGGGCAGGGCATTGATTCCGGTACAAATGGCAATGATGGATGAAAGTACTCCGATTTTGTACATGTCAGAGATTCTCGAATTATATAAGCCATCTTATCAGAGATATCTTATGGAATGTAGAAGAGGCAATGTAGCAGGATATATTAAATTCTTTTTACAGTGTGTGATTGATCAGTGCAATTCATATACTAACAAACTGGAACGAATTAAAGTGATTTACAAAGAAGATATGGAGACAATTAAGCAGATAAAAGGAAATTCGATATATAGAATTATGCCTGTGATTATGAAGCAGATTGTGTTTAATAAAAAAGAAATACAGGATCTGTCTGGGGTATCTGTGAATGTTGTGTCAAGGATAATAGATCAGCTAGTAGATTTACATGTGATTGTACCAGATTCCACGGTTTCGAAAAAAGGATATCGATATCAAAGAATATATGAAGTGTTCGTTGGAACAAATGAGTTTTAAATGACAAGGAGACACAAAATGGCAAAATCAATCATGATTCAGGGCACCATGTCCAACGCGGGCAAATCTCTTATTGCGGCAGGACTTTGCCGCATATTTAAACAGGATGGTTACAAGGTTGCCCCATTCAAATCCCAGAACATGGCATTAAACTCCTATGTGACAAGTGAGGGGCTGGAGATGGGACGTGCACAGGTTGTACAGGCGATGGCGGCCGGTGTGAAACCATCTGTGCGGATGAACCCGATCCTGCTTAAGCCGACGACCGATATGGGTTCGCAGGTGATCGTGCAGGGACAGGTCGTAGGAAACATGCGCGCCATGGATTATTTTGCAAAGAAAAAAGAATATATTCCGGTGATCAGGGAAAGCTACGAGCAGCTTGCTGCAGATCACGACATCATTGTGATAGAGGGCGCGGGAAGTCCGGCGGAGATCAATCTGAAGCAGGATGATATCGTGAATATGGGGATGGCGAAAATCGCGGATGCACCAGTGCTTCTGGTTGGTGACATCGACCGCGGGGGTGTATTTGCGCAGCTAATCGGTACGGTGATGCTCTTGGAACCGGAGGAACAGGACCGGATCAAGGGATTGATCGTGAACAAGTTCCGGGGAGATAAGAAGATCTTAGATCCGGGTATTACAATGTTAGAAGAACGGGCAGGTAAGCCGGTGCTCGGCGTGGTGCCGTATGCAGATGTGGATATCGAGGATGAAGATTCTCTTGCGTCAAGTTTGGAAGAGACGCATATACAGGCAGAAATTGATGTGGCTGTGATCCGGTTCCCGCGCATCTCGAATTTCACAGATATGCAGGCGCTCAGCATGGAGCGGGATGTGTCAGTACGCTATGTGACAAAGCCGTCAGAACTAGGAGAACCGGATGTAATCTTACTTCCGGGTACCAAAAATACGATTCAGGATCTGCTCTGGCTGCGGGAAAGCGGACTGGAAGCAAAGATTACGCGTCTGGCGAAGAAGGGCACCATCGTGTTCGGAATCTGTGGCGGGTATCAGATGCTTGGCGAATCACTCATGGACCCATTGCAGACGGAGAGTGCACTTGGTAGTGTGCGAGGTATGGGATTGCTGCCGGTTACAACTGTGTTTGAAGAGGAAAAACAACTGGAGAACCGCGCATACCGGATTGGAATGCTGGAAGGGAATTTTGTGTCACTCAGCAATAAGAAAATTGCCGGTTATGAGATACACATGGGGCGGACGGAAGTTGCTGGCAAAACTACAACCCCCATTTATCCTTTCGTCAGCGATTCAGCAGGAACCGTACTCGGCTACACGGCAGGAACTGTGGCAGGCAGTTATATTCACGGCATCTTCGATGAAATTGCATTCCGTGAGGCATTTATTGAACTGTTGTATGCGCGCAAAAGGAAAACACGGGGAGAAAGTGAACATTTGACCTTGCAGGAATACCGGGAACAGCAGTTTGACAAGCTGGCACAGGTTCTGCGGGAAAGTCTTGATATGGAGAAAATCTACGAAATTCTGGGACTAATCAAGCAGGGATAAAGTAATTCCTGTGTAAGCGGAAATAAACTCGAAATACAGAAAGCAGTAATAGATTATAAAGGAGACGGAAATGATTCAGATCTATCATGGAGATGGAAAAGGAAAGACAACGGCGGCTGTGGGACTGGCTGTGCGCGCGGTGGGGAGCGGACTTCCTGTACTGTTTGTACAGTTTTTGAAGGATGATACGTCCGGAGAGATTGCAATGCTGCAGAGGCTTGGTGTCGAGACATTGCATGCCCCGCAGATGTATGGATTTGTGAGCCGGATGTGTGAGGAAGAGCTTGCAAAGACGCGTGCATATTTTGCAGATATGCTGTCGCAGGTTGAAATGTGGATTGCAAAACAGAAAAACCAGCATGACGACGTGCGGAAGGAAAATACGGTTGAGGCGGTTGTTGTTTTGGATGAGGTTTTGCACGCTGTAAAGTATAGGTTACTTGATGAGAGTACATTGATGGAAGTGCTGGCGAGCAATCAGGCGCAGATTGAATTCGTTCTGTCCGGACGGAATCCATCGGACAAGCTTCTGGCACTTGCGGATTATGTCACGGAAATGAAAAAGGAAAAGCATCCGTATGAACAGGGAATTTCTGCCAGAAAAGGGATAGAATTCTAAGGACTGTTGTGATAAAATAAAACCGATCATCGACAAAAACAGGAGCGCACATGGAAGCACATCAGTTACCTTCGGGGACGTATCTGGAACAGAATAAATATTACATTGAGCGGGTGCTTGGAGATGGCGGATTTGGAATCACGTATCTTGGGTATGATGTGAAGCTGCAGCGGAAGGTTGCAATCAAAGAATTCTATATGCGAGGGTACTGCTACCGGAATCCCGGAGATCCGAATGTTTACACCGAGGCAGGTGAAAAACGTGAGAATTTCGAGAAGATGAAACAGCAGTATATTGAGGAAGGTCGTGTGCTGGCTGCCTTGGGAGAGCAGCCTGGTGTGGTAAATGTCTACACGTTTATTGAAGAGAACAACACAGCTTACCTTGTCATGGATTTTGTGGAAGGACAGTCGCTGGATGCATATGTGAAAGGTCGGGGAGGCAGGTTATCTGTGTCCGAGACTCTGGCAATCATGCGTCCGGTTATCCGTGCGTTGGCGGGTGTACATAAACGAGGTGTGATCCACCGGGATATCAGCCCGGACAATATCATGATCACACATGACCGAAAGGTGAAGCTGATTGATTTTGGCGCTGCGCGAATGTATGGAAATTATAATTATCTCCGCGTGCAAAAGGGTGGATATTCGCCAATCGAACAGGTGACACCGGGAGCGCAGATTGGACCGTATTCCGATGTATATGCGCTTTGTGCGACGATGTATACTTGCATGACCGGGGTGAAGGTGCCGCATGCCGTCGAGCGGGCAAAGCAGGACAGACTTGTGCCGCCATCTGCGATGGGACTTGTGATCGCACCGCAGGAAGAAGCTGTTTTGATGCAGGGACTTGCAATTGATCCGGCACAGAGGTATGCAAATGCGGAACAGTTGTATCAGGCATTGTACGAGACGTCGATGGAGCAAACAGGAAGCGTATCCATGATGACGCACAGTGGAATATCTCAGATGTTGGCGGATATGCAGGCAGACCGGAAAAAGCAGGCACATAGAAAAAAGCAGATTGGTATGGTCTGTGGGATTGTTCTGTTGTTGGGGATTGGAACTTTTATATATTTTCAGAGGACGCGAAATGGGGATGAGACAACGGCTGCTTCCGAAGCAACGACACAGCAGATCTTACAGACGGAGATAGATGCGAGTCCGGTGGAGGAAGTGGATTGTACTGCATATGCGCAGGAGTTTTATGATTTATGTGCGAAGCAGCACGAATCAAAGGGGAATACTCTGACACAGAGGGATGAATTTACAGTTGCTGCTAAAGAGACAGCGGCAAAAAGCGCGGCGTTGGTATATACCAGCATGGATGAATTAAATGCCGCGTTAACGGAGATTGGCAATCAGGCGATTGCCACATATAAGATACCGAATACCGGATGGGTGACATATACATTTTCTTTAAAGGAAGATGTCGCGACGGTAAAACAGGCATTGGATACTTATATTGCACAGATGAACGAGGAAAATCAGGGAACCGTGGATTTGGATAATTGTGCGTATCTTGGCGTCAGCGTAGCGCGAGCGCAGGATGGTACATATTTCTGGGCAGTATTTTATCAATAAAGAACAGGAAAACATAAGAAAAAAGGAGAACATGGGGGATTTTGAAATGGATAAAAACGGGGATTTTAAGGAATCGTCAAAGGACAAATTGAATCGTGCCATCGCATCTATGTGCGATGAATGGTTGTTGATTGAGGAGATTGATCTGGAAGCGGATACATTTGAAATCCTGCACGATAATTTGCAGAAGCAGGGGATTCCGGTACCACGGAATTGTAGTTACAGCCAGCAGAATTTCGAGATGCAGGAGCTGGTTGCACCAGAATATCAGGAATATCGTTATAATTTCGGTGTGCGGGATAATCTGCGCAAGCTTCTGAAGCAGAGCGATACCGCGGAATGCGAGTATATTGTATGCACGGGAGAAAATGTATGGCGCAGAGATGTGTTCAAGGTAGTGGAATGGAAAGATGAGGAACTGAAGATTTTAAACTGGTTCCACATGAATATTGACAGCAAGAAGTCTGCGGAGCTAAAGCAGCGTCAGGCGATTCGGGATGCTTACCTGCAAAGTGAGCAGGCGTATGCAATCAAAAATATGTATCTTAAGCGGCTGAACGAGGAATTGCAGATGCCGATCAACATGATCGTCGGAAATGCATCCGTTGCGCGGACATTTGTCACGAATCCGGAACGTGTGACCGCGTGTATCGAGGAGATTTCCCTTTCAGCAAAGGCAATCTTCCGTATGGTGCGTCAGATGATCAATACAGACGCGATACAGCAGGGTACGACGCTGTTGCAGATGCAGCAGACATCTGTAGAAAATCTGTGGAGAAATACGCTTGATATTGTCAAGCCATCCATGCGGCTTCGGCGGCACACAATGCATCTGGACATGGCACAGCTTTACCATCGCAATGTGATTGGCGATGTGGAGAAGATGCAGCAGATATTGTTGAATTTATTGCAAAATGCAATTGATTATACGCCATATCAGGGCGAGATATTTTGTGGAATCAAAGAGAAACCGATGGACGAAACGACCGGATACTTTGAATTTTATGTGCAGGACAATGGAGTCGGTATGTCTGAGGAGTTTCGGAAGATTATGTTTGAGCCATTTGCAAGAGAGCATTCAGACCGGATTGAGCGTGTGGAAGGCTCTGGCTTGGGGTTGATGATCGTGCAGAATTTGGTTCGTCTGCTGGATGGAGAGATTGAGGTTGAGACAAAGACTGGTCATGGGACGAAGATTACAGTTGGAATGAAACTGCGATATGGAACAGAGTCCAAGGATGCCGAAGGAGAGATCCAGTATTTTGACTGGAGCGATTGGGAATCTGCGCGCGAGAGGAAAACGATGTTTTCCGGACAGCATGTGCTGGTTGTAGATGATAATGATATTACCGCTTCGATTGAGGAGCAGATTTTGACAGAACGTGGACTTGTTGTTGACCGTGCGATCAATGGAGAGGATGCAATCTGCATGTTTGAACGGTCACCGGCGCATTACTATGATCTGATATTGATGGATATGGGATTGCCGTTTATGGATGGTTATGCAACAACAATGGGGATACGACAGCTTCGCGAGGATGGAAGGACTGTCCCGGTGATTGCGTTGTCTTCCCGGTTATATGCAGACGATGAGTTTCATGGAGAAGAATATGGAATGAAAGCAAGGCTTCAAAAACCTGTCAGTGCAAGGAAACTGATGGAAGCCGTGCGCGAATATATATAAAATTAAGGAGTCGCAAAAGAAAATGCCAGTTACAGAGTACCTAGAGAGAAATGCCAGATTGTACCCGGATGAGGTTGCACTGGTGGAGTTGAATCCGGATGAGCCGGATACGAGAAGAACTTCGTGGAAGGAGTTCGAGCTGATACAGCCATCGAGATTTGAGCCGTATCGAAGAGAGATTACATGGAGTGTCTTCGATGAGAAGGCAAACCGGTTTGCCAACATGCTGATCGGGCGAGGCATCAAGAAGGGCGATAAGGTCGCAATCCTGATGTATAACTGTCTGGAATGGCTGCCGATTTATTTCGGCGTTCTGAAGACAGGAGCCATCGCCGTGCCGTTTAATTTCCGGTATGATGCAGAAGAGATTTTATATTGTGCAGAGCTCGCAGAGGTTGATATGATCGTGTTTGGCCCGGCGTTCATCGGACGAATCGAGACAAATGCAGAGCGGCTTTCCAAGGGAAGACTGTTGATCTATGTCGGGGATAACTGTCCGGAATTCGCAGAGAGCTATCATCAGCTCGTAGCAGATTGTTCGAGCCATGCACCAAATGTGGAGATCACAGACGATGATTTTGGAGCGATTTATTTTTCATCCGGAACGACAGGATTCCCGAAGGCAATTTTACATAAACACCAGAGCTTAACACAGGCCGCACAGATGGAGCAGAAGCATCACGGCACGAGCCGGGATGATACGTTCCTGTGTATCCCGCCACTGTACCATACCGGTGCGAAGTTCCACTGGATGGGAAGTCTGGTGGCAGGCAGCAAGGCTGTGCTCTTAAAGGGCACAAAACCGGAGACGATTCTCTCCGCTGTGTCGAGTGAGCATTGTACGATCGTCTGGCTGCTCGTTCCGTGGGCACAGGATATTCTGGACGCGTTAGACCGCGGGGACCTGAAGTTAGAGGATTATGAGCTTTCGCAGTGGCGGCTTATGCATATCGGTGCACAGCCGGTACCGCCATCGCTGATCAAGCGCTGGAAAGAATATTTCCCACATCACCAGTACGATACGAACTATGGACTTTCCGAGTCAACCGGACCGGGCTGCGTGCATCTGGGTGTGGAGAATATCCATAAGGTCGGTGCGATCGGTGTGCCGGGTTACCGTTGGGAATGTAAGATCGTGGACGAGAACGGTGTGACAGTCCCACAGGGCGAAGTCGGAGAGCTCTGTGTCAAGGGACCGGGCGTGATGACCTGTTATTATAGAAATGAGGAAGCAACCGCGGAGACAATCAAGGACGGCTGGTTGTTCACCGGAGATATGGCAAGACAGGATGAGGATGGATTTTATTTCCTTGTTGACCGGAAAAAGGATGTCATCGTCAGTGGAGGCGAGAATATTTATCCGGTACAGATCGAGGATTTCCTGCGCAAGCATGACAAGATCAAGGACGTGGCAGTTATTGGACTTCCAGACCGCCGGTTGGGCGAGAAGACCGCTGCGATCATCGAGATCAAGGATGGCATGACCTGCACAGAGGAAGAAATCGAGAACTTCTGTCTGGAGCTTCCAAGATATAAGAGACCAAAGCAGATTATTTTCCATGAGATTCCGCGTAATGCGACCGGAAAGATCGAGAAGCCGAAACTGCGTGAGATGTACGGCGCAGACAAGCTGGTAGAGAAGGAAAATGAGGCATAAAGAACAAAAGGAGTAAATTATAAATGAAAGAATTGATGTTAGGGAATAAGGCACTTGCACGCGGTCTGTACGAAGCCGGATGCAAAGTGATTTCCAGTTATCCGGGTACACCGAGTACAGAGATCACAGAGGAAGCCGCTTTATACGATGAGATCTATTGTGAGTGGGCACCAAATGAGAAGGTGGCTATGGAAGTGGCACATGGCGCGAGTCTGGGTGGAGTCAGAAGCGCAACGGCAATGAAGCATGTTGGATTGAATGTGGCAGCAGACCCATTGTTCACGATCTCTTATCAGGGATTAAATGCAGGTCTGGTTGTCTGCGTGGCAGATGATCCGGGTATGCATTCTTCCCAGAATGAGCAGGATTCCAGACACTATGCTGAAGCTGCAAAGGTGCCGATGTTGGAGCCGGCAGATTCAGAGGAAGCGCGCGTATTTGCAAAGCGTGCGTACGAATTATCTGAGAAGTTCAATACACCTGTATTCCTTAAGATGTGCACGCGTGTAGCACATTCACAGAGTGTTGTAAATACGGAGGAGCGGATCGTTCCAGAGCAGGTTCCTTACAAGAAGGATCCGACAAAGGTTATGATGACGAAGAATTCCCGCGATGCGCATGTGCGCGTGGAGCAGCGGACAAAGGATCTGATCGCATTTGCTGAGAATTGTGATCTGAACCGCGTGGAGATGGGAGATACATCCATCGGATTTATCACAAGCTCCACATCGTATCAGTACGCAAAGGAAGTGTATGGCGATAATGCAAGCTATCTGAAGCTTGGTATGATCTGGCCGCTTCCAGAGAAGCTGATTTTAGACTTTGCAGAGCATGTGGATAAGGTTGTAGTCTTGGAAGAGTTAGATCCATTTATTGAGAATCACTGTAGAAAGCTCGGTCTGGAAGTTGTCGGCAAAGAGACATTCCCGATCTGTGGCGAATTCTCACAGAATCTGGTGCGTACGGCACTTGGCGGAGATGCACCGGAAGAGCTGGCACTTGCCGATGAGATTCCGGGACGTCCACCAGTTATGTGTGCGGGCTGTCCACACCGTGGAATCTTCTACATCCTTTCGAAATTAAAGTGTATGGTCTATGGTGATATCGGATGTTATACATTGGGCGCCGTGGCACCGTTGAATGCGATGGACTTAAATGTCTGCATGGGTGCGTCTTGCTCCGGTCTGCATGGCTTTAATAAAGCGATGGGTGAACAGGGCGAGAAGATGAGTGTCGGTGTAATCGGAGATTCGACCTTCATTCATTCCGGTATTACCGGTATTACAGATATCGCTTACAATATGAGCAATTCGACCGTGATTATCCTGGATAATTCAATCACAGGTATGACCGGACATCAGCAGAATCCGACAACCGGTAAGAATCTGCGTGGTGAACCGGCCGGTAAGGTGAATCTCGAAGCGCTCTGTGCAGCACTTGGATTCAACCGTGTCACAGTTGTTGATCCGTACGATCTCGCAGAGGTGGAGCGTGTCGTGAAGGAAGAGCTTGCCGCAGAGGAGCCAAGTATCATTATCAGCCGCCGTCCGTGTGTTATGATCAAGGGTACGGTACATAAGCCGCCAATCAAGGTGGATACCGATAAATGTGTCGGCTGTAAGATGTGTATGAAGATCGGATGTCCTGCGATTTCCGTGCGGGATAAGAAGGCAGTGATCGATACAACGTTGTGTATCGGTTGTGAAGTATGTACACAGATGTGTAAATTCGGCGCATTGTGTCCGGCAGCAAAGGAGGGCAGGTAAGATGGAAACAAAGAATATTATGATCGTCGGTGTCGGCGGACAGGGTACGTTGCTTGCCAGCAAGATATTAGGACATGTGCTGCTCTCACAGAATTTTGATGTGAAGGTTTCCGAGGTGCATGGTATGAGCCAGCGTGGCGGAAGCGTTGTCACATATGTAAGATATGGTGAGAAGGTGTATTCACCGGTCATTGACAAGGGCGAGGCAGATGCGATTGTCGCATTTGAGAAGCTCGAAGCGGCAAGATGGATTTCCTACCTGAAGAAGGGTGGACAGATCATCGTGAATACACAGGAGGTAGAGCCGATGCCGGTTATCACAGGTGCTGCGGAGTATCCGCAGGAGCTTGTCTCCAAGATGGAGGCAGCCGGTGCGAATGTCGATGCGAAGGATTTCCTCGCTATCGCCGAGGAGGCAGGTTCTGCCAAGGCGGTAAATATCGCACTCATGGGAAGACTTTCGAAATATTTCCCGGAGATTCCGGAGCATGCATGGGAAGAAGCAATCGATGCAATCGTTGCGGAGAAGTTTCGTGCTTTAAACCATAAAGCATTTGAACTTGGAAGAAATGCATAGGCAGGTGTAAACTTTGCCTGAAAACACCTTTCCTTTGTTCGTGTAATATAAGGACATCAGCAAGAGCTGAAAAACAAACGAACAAAGGAGAGGTAAAAATGAAAAGATTGGAAATTGCGCAGTATATTGCACTTGGAGCAACTTGTATGACAGTATTGGGGTTCGTGATCAACCTCGCCACACAGAGCAGATGGAGTATGACGATGTGTGGATATGGTGTGATGATCGGATTGATCTCATACTTCTTCGGCGGAATCAAAACCGCAGTGAAAATGGCGGGAAAGATTGCAAAATGGGGCTGGATCATTCTGCCGTTTCCGTATGATATCGTGACCGGTCTGGTTGCATTTTTTATTTCGATTTTCGTATTTATGGCGTTGCCAATTATTCCGATTCGTAAGGCGTACAAGGAACAGTCGATGGAGTAAACGGATGCCTGTGGCAGGCATCTCACAGGATGATGTATGGAAGAAAATGATTTAGAGACAAGATTTATAAGAGAAGAGATCGGAAGATGTGAGGATCTCGAAGAACTGAAAGCGCGGATTTTTCCACTGCTGCAGTCACAGCAGGAGCTGTGGATGCAGAAGATGCAGGAAATCCTTGCGGAGAGCGGACTTACGAAGTCTGCATTTGCGAAGCGGTGCCGCGTGAGCCGGGTGTCGGTCGACAAATGGTGCAAGGGAGCGATACCGAAGAACCGCGAGACATTTCTTCGAATCGGCATGGCGGCGGAGTATGATCTGGAGAAGATGAACCAGCTTCTGCGTCGATACGGGCAGTACCCGGAGCTTTATTCGAAAAGCTTGGAAGACTGTGTCTGTATCTACGTGTTAAATCACAGGTTTGATATGGACTGCGTAGATAATCGCGAGTCGGAGAAGTGCGAGGAAGCGTATGGACTGACCGCCTATGATTACATATTGTCGCAGATTAAGGAGAACATGGCGGCGGATGCGGATATGGAAATCCCGGATATCAATACGGCACAGTTTGCAGAACGGCTATCACAGGTAGAGGATGCAGATGCCCTGACGCAGTTTATCTATGACAATATCGCAACCTTTTCCTCAGCATATCAGAAGTTCTATGCCTATGTGAAAATGTATGTGACGATCAATTACCAGCGGTATTCGTCGAGTGTGGCGAATCTGGCAGAGGGACAGGGCTGGTCTTCATCGCTGCGGCAGTGTGTGTCCGCGATACGACAGAACAAATGGTATCCGACGCGGAACAAGATCATCTCGCTGGGACTGCATCTGAGCATGGATCATGAGCAGATCGACGAGATGCTCACGCTGGCACATATGGAACCTTTGTGTGCGAAGAACCTGTTCGAAAGTGTGATCCTGTTTATTCTGGATGATGCGGAGTTGAACAATATGCTTGATACGGAATCGGAGGAGTTTGATCCAGATGAGTTATGCCGCTATGCGCGTAAGGTGCTGCTGGAGCTTGACCTGCCGGAGATCGACGCATTTCTCGCGGAGCTTCCGGATCTCGATACGGATATATGGTAGGATGGAAAATAATTTAATCGTAATTGAAAATGGACAATTGAATATCTATTTGCTGGACAATCAGGTTGTCTGGGAGGTTGGACGGATGTCGAAGGAGCATACACCGGATATCCCGATGCATGCAACGACAATCAGCCGTAGGCATGGGCGGTTTCAGAATATGGACGGTATCTGGTTTTACATGGATGAAAACCCGAAGAATGGTACGATCCGCAATTGGAAGAAATTATCTTCCGGGCTGCATGGGCGCGTCAAGCCGGTGATGGTTTCGCCGGGGGATGTGTTCGTCTTCGGTGGCGGCGAGGATGCGGTCGTAAGTCCGGCAACGGTGTGGGCGTTCTTCCGGACGCGGTACTATGATGCGCCGTGGCGGGCGATGGATTCGCGAGGCTGCAGCAAATTCCTGATCGTGGATGGGGATATCCGGATGAAGTTAGCAGACCCGGAGCCGGGAAGTGTGGTAGAATGTGAACACGGGATGGTGATCTATATGGGTGCGCTTACCTATGTGATCGGACCGTTGAAGGTGATGGGAAGTAAAGGGAGTACAGATGGAACCAATTATTACAGAACAAATTGAGAAATTTCAGTCCGGAGATTTCAGCGGATATGAGAGCTTTTATTATGCGACATCGCAGACGGTCTATACGATGCTGCATACGATTATTCCGGATGAGAACACTGCGGCAGAGCTGATGCCGAAGGTATATGAGAAAATCTATGCGAATGTGCAGACGCTTCCACAGACAGAGGCATTTTATGCGTGGAGCGCAAAGCTTGCAAATGAGGAAGCTTTGGAGTACTTAAAGGGAAATGCTGTATCGATAGGAAATTCTGACATGCAGCCAGACACGGATTCTGTAAATGCACAGACTATGGAATCGGCAGACAGCAGTTCGGATATGCCGTTCTATGATTATGCAGCGGAGGATGAAGCCCTTGCGATTACGGAGGATTTATCTGAGGATCGCGTATTTACAGAGCATGTGCAGGCTGTGATCGAGGCGTTATCACCGATGGAAAAGGTCGTATTCCAGTCGTATTATTATTTTGGCGAGAGCGTACCTGCGATCGTAGAAAAAACGGGATGTACAACGCGGGCGGTAAAGCATACCATCGGACAGACACGGACAGCCTTGCTTTCTGCAATCACCGCGTATGGACAGGCACCTGCATATGCGGTACAGCAGGAGAAGTCGCATAAATTCAGCTTGAAGGATACACCTTGGTTGTATATTTTGTTCCAGAATTATATTGGAAAGGTGACGGGCATCGCGCATGTCGGAATCACAGGAAGTGCGGCTGGTGCAATCGCGATGGTCGGACAGGCAGGTGGCGTGGCAGGAACATCTGTGGTAATCGGACAGGCAGGAGGTATTGCAGGAACCACGGCAGGACAGGCAGGGAGTGCTGCAAGTGCAGCGGTAACCGGACAGGCAGGCGGAGCTACAGGTGCAGCAGCGAAAGCATCCGCACATGGGATTGCAAAATTCCTTGGTACGGTTGGCGGAAAAGTGGCAGTTGGAGTTGTCGGAGTTGCAGCGGTTGTCGGCATCGGTCTGGGAATCCATCATGCATCGTCCGAACCGGAAAGACACATTGTAGCAATAGAAGAAGAGGATGGCAATGGTGCGCTTATGTGGGAGGATGGACCGGCACCTGAAGTTGAGACAGAACAAACGGAAGAGGAGACAATGCCGGAGAACGAAGATGAGCAGCAGGTAAAGTCACAATTAGAAGTAATGCTGGAACAGGCGAGAACGGGGATGGAAGATTATGCTACAACCGGGAAAAGTGAGTATTCAGATTATTACACAATTACAACGTACAGTAAGGAAAACAGTTTTTATGCACTGGAAGATATTGACGAGGATGGAGAAGATGAGCTTTTGTTTGGTTGTTGGAATTCGGAGAAGAGGATGGTAGAAATCCGAGATATCTGTAATTGGGAATATCATCCAGAAGCCAGATATGGGAATTGCTATTATAGTGAAGGAAATGTTATGTCGGTACATGCCTCCGATGATCAAAATTATGATTTGGTATATTATGATTCGTCGTTGGAGGATGATTATTCTTGTACATGTTTATTAGAATTGCGTGGAAGAGATGGCGTAATTAGATATTATGAATTAGGTTATGGTGCTCAACCAGATTATTTCAGTGGACCGATAGAGGTTACATATGATACATTCCTTCAGCAATTAGACGATGATTATCAAAGTCTACAGTATACGGAAATTGATGAATCAACATGGGCAGGGCAGGAAGAAGCACATTCATATAAGAAACTATCGTGGAAACCAATGTTTGAGGACGAAACAATTTTGAACGATGATCCATCAATCCCGGATGCGGATGGGAAATTCTAAATAAAAAAACATTTAAGTGAACAATCAGAGGGAGTAAATGAATCCAATCATTACAGAGCAACTTAACAAATTTAAAAATGGAGATTTTGGAGGGTATGAAAGCTTTTATAATGAGACAGTAAGCACGGTCTACACGATGCTTCATACAGTTGTCCATGATTCAAATGTAGCGACATCGTTGGTGCCACAGGTATACGATAAAATCTACCAGAATGTGACAAGCTTGGAACAGACCAACGGATTTTACCAATGGGCTGCAGAGCTTGCAAATGAGGAGGCACTGGGATATCTGAAGGAAAATGGATGGACAGAGATTCATAATGATTCTGTTGAGAATACTTATGAACAGGCGGTAGACGGGAAATTTTATGATTATGCGGTGGAAGATGAGGCGTTAACTATAACGGAAGATGCAGTTTTGGATACTTCTTTTGTTACAAGAGTGCAGGAAATTGTAACTACGTTGTCACCGATGGATCGTGTCGTTTTTCAGGACTATTATTATTTTGGTGTTAGTGTGCCAGAGATTGCAGTGAAGACAGGATGTAAAGATTCGGATATCAGATATACACTGAGTCAGACACGGACAGCTATTTTGCAGACAATCGCACTGGCGCCTGTGGATGATTCGGAAAATGGAAATTCCAATATCAGAAGATATCGTTTGGCAGAAGTGCCATGGATGTGGATTGCATATCAGAATTTCCTTGCATATACACTTGGGATTGATACGATTAGCATTGCAGGATGGTTGGCCGACATATTTGGACAGATAGTAGGAAGTGGGATAGCAGTAAGCGGAATGGATGCAGAAGGAACTGCAACCGGAGCTGTGTCAAATGGTGCGTTCTCAGTTGGAGCTGGTGTGCCCGCGGGAGAAGCAACGGGTGCAGCGGCTGGAAGTGTCGGAGCTTCTGGTACGAGTGGAGGTGTGGCAGCAATCTTTGGTACAATTGGTGGAAAAATTGCAATCGGTATCGTTGGGACTGCAATGGTAGCAGCAATCGGCGTTGGTGTGCATCACGTTGTGACAGAAAATCAGTCGACTACCGAAAAGACGGCTGTGTCGACAATGGGAGATGCTTCAGAAAACGAAATTATTACGAAGTATACTTCCTATGAAGCGGTGTTAGCGGACTTAAAACAGTGCATTGAACAGGGAACAACCTATGAAGCCAGCGAGAATTTTACAGATAAGAGTAAAAATAAAGATGCGTTTTATGTGATTGATGATTTCGATGGGGATGGAACGGATGAGTTAATAATTGGTCAGTGGAACGCGGTGATTGGAGGAATGGATATTGGGGATGTATTTACGATGCGTGACGGAAACGTTGTAAAGATTTTCACCTGCAATTATGGGTATGGAGACAATGGTCAGAGCGCGGTTCTTTATAATGATGGAATCATATATGAAAATGCAGAAAAGATAAACTTTGAAAATGAACAGGCTTTGGAGTGTAAATATGTTTATAATATCAGATGGAGAATTGCAGGCGGAACCTGTAACTTTGATATTGCAAAGATTACATATAGTGCAGATGGGGAAGGCAGAAGTGCATATCAAATAATTTTTATTCATGATGAAAAGGCATTAAGCATGTTTGATAACACAGTTGAAACAGGTTTTTCGGCAGTGCAGAATCTTGTTGATTCTGCGCCAGAAATATATATAAAACCGACGGTAAATGAAGACTTGGGTGATGGTTTAAATATATATAAGACAAGCTGGAAGACCTTATATGATGATAATTCCTATATGAACACGGATAGTGGTCCAAAACCGGATGCGGATGGGAAATTCTAATACCAAATCAAAATGAAAAACGAGGAACAAATCTATGAAGAAATTAGCAATATTTTTTCCGGGAATCGGGTATCATGCGGACAAGCCGCTCCTATATTACAGCCGGAAGCTGGCTGGCGAGGCAGGCTATGAACAGATTGCGTTGAAATACGATTATCAGGCGGGGAATATCCGTGGGAACAAAGAGAAGATGGAGGCAGCTTTCCATGCATTGTATGCGCAGGCGGAAGAACAGCTTGCCGAGGTCGATTTTACACCGTATGCAGAAGTACTGTTTGTATCGAAGAGCGTTGGCACGATTATCGCATCTGCCTATGCACAGAAGCTTGAAGAAGCGGGAATGGCAGCAGATATTCGACATATCTTATACACGCCGCTTGAGGCAACCTACACCTTCGCACCGAAGCATGCGGTTGCATTTATCGGAACGGCTGATCCGTGGAGTGATGTGCCTGCGGTGATTCAGATGAGTGAAGCGCAGGGCGTTCCGATGCACGTCTACGAGAACGCCAACCATTCACTGGAGACAAGCGATACCATGCAGAATCTGAAAATCCTGCAGGATGTGATGGAGAAGACCAAAGCAATTATATAATACAAAAGCCCCTGTTGCAGTCCGGTGTGATTGGAAATATATCCACGGACGCAATCGGGGCTTTTTGTTATGGTAAGCAGAATGTTTAATTATCAAACGTTGCCGCTTTTGCTAATGCAACATCAATGTTCTCACAGAAGTTCTCTTCGCCGAGCTTCTCTACGAAACCGGCCTTCTCCATTACATGACGTGGCTGTTCGTTCACGTGGGAGAGCAGTAAGTGGATGCCCTTCTTCTGGCATGTCTTGTATGCCTCTTCGAGTGATTCCAGCCCGGTGATATCCATCGCCGGAACATCACGCATACGAAGAATCAGAACATTCTTGTGTTTTTCGTGTGTAAATGCAAGGTAGTCATTTGTCTCCGCAAAGAACATCGGACCGAGAATTTCATATACCATTGTGTTACGCGGCACATTCTTCAGGTCCGTGTGCTCGGAGATCTCGTTTTTGTCCAGATCTTCTTTGTAGATCCATGGTTTCACTTCACCGACATCGGACATTCGCTTCATGAACAGGAATGCGGCCATGACCATACCGATCTCGATAGCCACAACCAGATCGAAGAATACCGTCAGAAGCAGAGTGGTGATCAGGACGAGAATATCGCTTTTCGGTGCGGTTTTGATCATGTGGCCAAATGTCTTGAAGCCGCTCATGTTGTAGGCAACCATGATCAGGATTGCGGCAAGACAGGTCATCGGAATCATAGATGCATACGGCATCAGGAACAGCAGGATCAACAGCAGGGTGATCGCATGGACGATACCGGCAATCGGGGTACGTCCGCCGTTTTTGACATTGGCTGCGGTTCTGGCAATCGCTCCGGTTGCCGGGATGCCGCCGAAGAGAGATGACATGATATTACCGACACCCTGACCGACTAACTCCGCATTCGAACGGTGATGTCCACCGATCATACCATCGGATACAACACAGGAAAGCAGCGATTCAATTGAAGCTAAAATTGCAATTGTAAATGCCGGTGAGATCAGTTCTTTTACGAGGGCGAACGAAAGCTGCGGGGCGGCGAATTTCGGGAAGCCTGCCTTAATTGTGTACAGATCGCCGATCGTAGCAACCGGAAGCTTGCCAAGCTGGACAATCAGTGTGGTTACGAGAATTGCAATCAGGCTGCCCGGAATCTTCGCAGATACCTTCGGCCAGAAGATCTGGATCAGCAGCGCGAGCATACCGATACCGAACGTCATCCAGTCAATCGTGTGAAATGCTTTCGCATAGGCAGCGCATTTATCAACAAATTCGGATGGCCACAGCTCCCATGGACAGACCGAAGAAGTCCTTGAGCTGTCCGGCGAAGATGCCGATGGCAATACCAAATGTAAAGCCGACCGTGATCGTCTTCGGGATAAATTTGATCAGATTGCCGAAATGGCACAGTCCCATGATGATCATGATGATACCGGACAAAAAAGTAGCGATTGTAAGTCCGGTCATGCCATATTGGGCGATGATGCCGTAGATGATAACAACGAATGCTGCGGTCGGACCGCCGATCTGCACGCGGCTGCCACCGAGCAGGGAGATGAAGAATCCTGCGATGATGGCTGTGTACAGACCCTGCTCCGGATTGACACCGGAGGCAATGGCAAGTGCAATCGACAAAGGCAATGCGATGATCGCCACGATGATACCTGCGACGATATCCTTCACAAACTGTTCCTTTGTATATGTTTTCATAGTGCTAAAAAGTTTCGGTTTTATATATTTGAGCTTTTCCATGTCAGTAAAATCCTTTTCGCTTTATTTAAAATGTAGTATAACGATCTCCCCGGATCCGGCTACAGCAATCCCTGAATCAGAATGATCAGAATCAAAACCGGAAGTATAAACTGGAAATACGGCTTTAATTTCCGGCTGATTTTAAGCCCTTTTCCGGTATTTGCCTCTTCAATGTAGTTATCAAATCCAAATCCCCATTTGGTAACACAGAACAACAGATAGACGAGTGAACCAAGCGGCAACAGCAGGTTGCTAACTAAGAAGTCTTCCGTGTCGAGTACGTCACGACCGCCGATCAGATGCACACTGCTCCAGACATTGTAACCGAGGACACAAGGCATGCTTGCGATCAGGATGATGATGCAGTTGATGAGTGACGCCTTGTTCCGGCTGATATGGAACATATCCATACAGAACGAAATGATGTTCTCAAATACAGCGATAACCGTTGAGAAGCTGGCAAATGTCATGAACAGGAAGAACAGTGTTCCCCAGATTCTTCCGCCTGCCATATTTACAAATACATTTGGCAGTGTGACGAAGATCAGACTTGGACCGGCACCGACTTCCACGCCATAGCTGAAGCATGCCGGGAAGATGATCAGTCCTGCCATGATTGCAACAAATGTATCGAGAGCACAGATACGGACGCCCTCCCCGGCAAGCGTATTGTCTTTGCTCATGTAGCTTCCGAAGATCTCCATTGCCGCAACACCCAGACTCAGAGTGAAGAACGACTGGTTCATAGCCGCAGAGATCACATTTCGAAGACCGACCTCGGATACGGTTTTTGCATTTGGTACAAGGTAGAACTTCAGGCCTTCCTTTGCACCGGATAATGTCAGACTATGTACAACTAAGATCACGATCAGTGCAAGCAATGCCAGCATCATGAACTTACTGATCCGTTCCAATCCGTTCTGCAAGCCGCGGCTGCAGATGAGAAATCCTGCGACTACGATAATGACCATCCAGATCGTCATCTGAAGCGGATCACCGAGCAGATCTGTGAATACGGAAGATGTCGCGTCGGTGTCCATACCAGAATGGAAAGCACCTGTGGCAAACTTATAAAAATAAGAAAGCATCCAGCCGGATACGGTTGTGTAATACATCATCAGCAGATAGCATCCAGCCATGGCAAACCAGCCGTGGATATGCCATTTGCTGCCGGGCTTTTCGAGTGCCTTGTATCCAAGCACCGCACTCTTGCGGCTCGCACGTCCGACTGCAAACTCCATTGTTAAAACCGGGAGCCCCATAATTACCAGAAAGATCAGGTAAAAGAGCACAAAAAGACCGCCTCCGTTTTCCCCTGCAACATATGGAAAACGCCACACATTTCCAATACCGATGGCGCATCCTGCCGATACAAGCAGAAAACCAAGGCGGGATTTGAAAGATTCTCGCTGCATATATATTTTTCCTCCTGAATAAAAATGCCGCCAGATGATTCAAAATAGCGGCATATTACCTATTATATTGTTTGACAAAGCAAACTTCATAAAATATACTATAAAAAAAATAATAATACAAGGGGAGAACTTTCAAAATTAATTAAGGAAACGTGAAAGGACAGGTTTAGAAGACAACATGGAAGAAAATGTAAACGTAACAGAGCTGTTTGGCTGTGACGTATTTAACGACGCGGTCATGGAAGAACGACTTCCGAAGAAGGTTTACAAAGAACTCAAGGAGACGATTGAAGAGGGCAAGGAATTGTCATTGGAGATCGCGGATGTGGTAGCCCACGAGATGAAGGAGTGGGCGATCGAGAAAGGGGCAACACATTTCAGTCACTGGTTCCAGCCGATGACCGGTGTGACTGCTGAAAAGCATGATGCATTTATCACAGCACCGAAGGAAAATGGAAAGGTATTGTTATCGTTCTCCGGTAAGGAGCTGATCCAGGGAGAGCCAGATGCATCTTCATTCCCATCCGGCGGACTTCGTGCGACATTTGAGGCAAGAGGTTATACGACATGGGATTGTACATCTCCAGCGTTTGTACGTCATGACTCTGCAGGCGGGATCCTTTGTATTCCAACCGCATTCTGTTCGTACACTGGCGAGGCACTCGATCAGAAGACACCATTGCTTCGTTCGATGGAGGCAGTTAATAAGCAGGCACTCCGTATCTTAAGATTATTTGGAAATACAACTGCAAAACGTGTGACACCATCCGTTGGTGCCGAACAGGAATATTTCCTTGTTGATAAAGAAAAATGGTTAAAGCGTAAGGACCTGATCTACACTGGACGTACATTGTTTGGTGCGATGCCACCAAAGGGACAGGAGATGGATGACCATTATCTTGGTACGATCCGTCAGCGTGTCAGTGCATATATGAAGGAAGTCAATGAGGAGTGCTGGAAGCTTGGCGTCGCTGCGAAGACACAGCACAACGAGGTTGCTCCGGCACAGCACGAGCTGGCTCCAATCTATGCACCGGTCAATATCGCACAGGATCACAACCAGATCATGATGCGTATTTTGAAGAAGGTTGCAAGTCGTCATGGTATGCGCTGCCTGCTTCACGAGAAGCCGTTTGCAGGGGTAAATGGTTCCGGTAAGCACAACAACTGGTCACTCACTTCTGACGATGGAGTTAACCTGCTTGATCCAGGCAAGAATCCACATGAGAATAAAATGTTCCTTCTTGTACTTGCATGTATCTTAAAGGCGGTTGATGAGCATGCAGATCTGCTTCGTGTATCTGCAGCCGATGTCGGAAACGATCAGAGACTGGGTGGCAATGAAGCACCACCAGCGGTCATCTCCGTATTCCTTGGCGACCAGCTCGAGGATGTGCTTGACCAGATTCTGAAGAATGGAGAGGCAACCCATAGTATCAAGGGTGAGAAGTTTGCAACGGGTGTTACAACGCTTCCAGATTTCCGCAAGGACGCAACTGACCGTAACCGTACATCACCGTTTGCTTTTACAGGAAATAAGTTCGAGTTCCGTATGCTTGGTTCCCAGGATTCTCTGTCAAACTGCAACGTCGTTTTAAACACGATCGCAGCGGAGGCATTTGAAGAAGCCTGCGACAGACTGGAGAAGGCAGAGGATTTCGACAAAGAATTAAACGCGCTGATTGTAGAATATACAGAAAAGCATAAGCGTATCATCTTCAGCGGAAATGGATATTCCAAGGAGTGGCAGGAGGAAGCAAAGCGCAGAGGACTTCCAAACCTTCCGACAATGGTCGATGCAATTCCGGCGCTTACGACGGATGCAGCTATTGATATGTTTGAGCATTTCAAGGTATTTACAAAGGCAGAGCTTGAGGCAAGAGCGGAGATCCAGTATGAGATTTATGCGAAGGCAATCAACATTGAGGCAAGAACGATGATCGATATGGCAACGAAGCAGATCATTCCAGCGGTTGTCAAATACACAACCGTACTTGCAGAATCTGTCAATCAGGTACGTGCAGCTGGCAAGACTTACAATGTAAGCGTACAGGAGAAGCTTCTGGAGAAAACATCAGCTCTGCTTGCAGAAAGCTATGAGGCACTTAATCATCTGGCAGAGGTAACAGCTGAGATCGAGAAGAAGGAAGAAGGTCCGGAACGTGCAAGATATTGTCTGGATGTGATCATGCCAGCCATGACAGAACTTCGTACTCCAGTCGACGCATTGGAGATGATCGTCGATAAGGAGATGTGGCCAATGCCTTCTTATGGAGATTTGATGTTTATACTGTAATGCAACATGTAAGATAAGAACCTTAATGCGGTCGGAGAGTCGGACACGAACCAGTATTCCATGTGGAAGGATTATTTGTCAACCACGGAAGTTCGGGAAATTCTTACATAAAAAAATAAATCGGTGCTCTCGCATGCGGAGATGGATGGGAAAACCTATGCGTATGCGGTTGTGGCGCGGAAAGATCAGCCGGGATTGGTGCTTTGTTATGAGGATGTCACCGGCTATAAGGGAGTAGATAACGAATTATCGTTAGATACGTTATTATCAGGAAATAACTTTACGATGGAGGCGACCATCATTATCACTGATGGCGCTTCTATCATAAATAGCAATGATGAAACAAAGAAAAATAAATCCATTTCAGGAACAGTCGTAGAGACAGCGGAAAAACAGGGCTGGGACGGATAATACGATGCAGAAGATAAAGTCGGACGGACAGACATGGTATGTCATGCGTCGGAGCTACAAGGACAATCATTTGTATGTATTTTATACGTCGGGCGAAATGTTTACATATCGTACAACGACAATGGTGTACGCGGTTTTGTTGTATTTGCTGTTTGTATCATTTTTTCATATGATTCATTATCGATATGCACGAAAAAACACCGAATACATAGAAAAATAATATCAGATCATTCCAGAGAGTGTTGGAGTTCATCTGCATGGCGGAGAGACGATGGGAGAGCTTGTTGAGACGCAGGCAACCGCAGCCGGTGTGACTTTCCATCGCGAAAGAGCTGGTGGAACGATTTCTTTTACAAGTGAAGAGGGCGTGGGGACGACCTTTACAATCGAGTTTCGATTTTTACTTGCGCCAGAGACAGAAAAAGGGGATAATAGTAAAGATAATACAATGCAGGATTTTCAGGCAACGCAGAGCAAAGAAGCGGGGATGAGTGAACATTTGTCAAAGCCACTCGATGAGCAGAAGATGTTCGCGATGATAAGAAAATATTGTAGGGAGAAAAAAGAGGGGGAGAACCAATGAGAATGAAGAAACTTCGTCAGATTATAGCTGCATGTATGACGGGGTGTGTACTGCTTGCGGGCTGTGGATCAACCGCGACAGAAGGCACACAGCAGTCGTCAAAACTGCCGCAGTTGGTGATTGGCAGTGACAGCTATGAACCGTTTAATTATATCAACGAGGATGGTGAATTTGCAGGCGTGGATGTCGAGCTTGCGCAGGAGGCATGCCGCCGCATCGGATACGAGCCGGTCTTTACACAGATCGTGTGGGAGGACAAGGACGAATATCTGGAGGAAGGAAGCGTGGATTGTCTGTGGGGTAGCTTCACGATGACTGGTCGGGAAGAAGAGTATACATGGGTTGGACCGTATCTGAACAGTCGGCAGGTTGTTGTGGTGCATGCGGACAGTGATATTTTTCAACTATCCGATCTTGAAGGAACGCGTGTAGCAGTACAGGCGACGAGTAAACCAGAACGGGAATTTTTAAATCAGGATAATCCGGCGACACCACAGGTGGGGGATCTGTTCAGCTTTTCTTCTATGGATGAGATTTACGCGAGTCTCAGAAAAGGATATGTGGATGCGATTGCCGGGCATGAAAGTGCGCTTCGTACATTTGTAGAGACCGATCCGGATGCTTACCGGATTCTGGACGAGAGTTTGTATAATTCAGAACTTGGAATCGCGTTTATAAAGGGAAGCGATAACGAAGTGATTGGGAAATTGGCACAGGCATTGAATGAGATGCAGGAAGATGGAACAACAAGGAAGATTATAGAGAAATACGGGTTAAATCCAGAGACAGCATTTAGTGACATGAAAGGAGTACAGGAATGGAAGTAAGAGCATGCTATGAGGAGATGGGATCAAATTTCGATGAGGTATTGAGCCGTCTCGGCAGCGAGCAGATGGTGCAGCGGTTTGCAATCAGATTTTTGAACGACAAGTCCTATGAGACATTGGAGGCAGCACTTAAGGAGAAGGATGTGGACAGTGCATTTCGTGCAGCACACACGCTCAAAGGTGTCTGTGTCAATCTCGGATTTGACAAGCTGTATGAGGTAAGTTCAGCGCTGACGGAGAAGCTTCGTGCAAAAGAGTTAGATGGTACAGATGTGATGTTTGAAAAAGTAAAGGAGCAGTATGACATTACTGTGAATGCAATCCGTAAACTGCAGTAAAATAAAGAGGAATCTATGGCAAAACTTCGGAAAATGTTAATCAAGGTATTATAAAAAAGTTTATTAATTTGTTCAAATAAGAATCGAATATTTCTTTCGATTTTCCACATACTACCCATACAGTACAAAAATGGAAGTATGTCAGGAGAACAGGAGGAAATAATCAAATGAAAGCAACAGGAATTGTCAGACGGATCGATGAGCTTGGCAGAATTGTCGTTCCCAAGGAGATCCGGCGCGTGTTACGGATTCGGGAAGGCGATCCATTGGAAATATTTACCGACAAGGATGGTGAAATCGTCCTGAAAAAATATTCACCAATCGGAGAGCTTTCTGCATTTGCGCAGGAGTATGTTGATGCGATCGCAGCAAGTCTCGGTTGTGGCGTGTGCGTCTGTGACCGGGATCAGATCATCGCGGTCGCGGGAATCTCCAAGAAGGATCTGCTCGGCAAATCCCTGCACCGGGAACTGGAGGATGCGATCAATGACCGGGAAGCGATTCTGGCGCGGAAAGGTGAAAAGAAGTTTATCCGGATTCTCGGGCACGGAGATAATGAGTATGATGGAGAGATCGTGCAGACGATCATCTGCGAGGGCGATGCTATTGGCGCGGTAATTTTGCTCAGCCGGGAAGGAAGCAGGCAAATCGGCGAATCTGAGGTGAAAGCGGCGGCGATTGCAGCGAAATTCCTTGGGAAACAGATGGAAGGGTAAAATTGACATCGAAATTCCCAAAAAGTGCCAAAAACTTGGCTTTTTTCCTTGACAAACAAAGGGCAACAAGGTATAAATATGCGTAGGGCTTTGTTGGCAAAGCTGATAAAAACAAGATTCGACCGCGGGGGATGTGGTCAGGAAACATCGTTTTATTATAGGAGGAAATTTCGATGAACAAGAATGAATTAGTTGCAAAGATGGCTGAGAAGGCTGGACTTAAGAAGACAGAAGCTGAGAAGGCACTTAAGGCTTTCACAGAGACAGTAGCAGAAGAGTTAAAGAATGGTGAGAAGATCCAGTTAGTTGGATTTGGTACATTTGAAGTAGCTGAGAGACCTGCTCGTGAGGGACGTAACCCAAGAACAGGCGAGACAATGAAGATCGCTGCTTCTAAGTCTCCTAAGTTCAAGGCTGGTAAGGCTTTAAAGGATTCTTTAAACTAATCTGATTCTTATCCGAAAAGATTTTTCGATAAAGAGTGAAAAGCTGTCGCATGCTGCGGCAGCTTTTTCATATGAGAGGAAAGTAAGGAGGAACGTGCTATGCGTTTGGACAAATATTTAAAAGTATCGCGTCTGATCAAGCGTCGTACCGTAGCAAATGATGCATGCGATGCAGGCAGAGTCATGGTCAATGATAAAGTCGTGAAAGCATCCTATGATGTGAAGCTTGGCGATGTGATCGAGATATCGTTTGGTAATAAATCCGTGAAGGTTAAGGTGACAATGATCGCGGATTCTACGAAAAAGGAAGATGCAAAAGAGATGTTTGAATATCTCTGATGGAAGGTAGAAGGCTCATAAATCGCAGAGTGCCTGCATATATTTATGCTATAACAAGTGTGCAGGAGCATACATGGAAAGTCATATGATACATATTACACAACGCGCACATATGAGCCTCACCGGACTGGAAAAGGTGATATCGATGGAACCGGAGCTTGTTGAGGTAGAAACAACAGCAGATCATCTTGCCATCAAGGGGCAGAATCTGCACGCAGAGAAGCTGGATATGGAGAAGGGTGAACTCCAGTTGACCGGAACGATACAGGGGATGCTTTATTCGGACAAAAAGGGAAAGAAGAAAGCCGCGGCGATCGCCAAACGGCTGTTTCGATAATTGACAGATGTATTGATACGACAGGGTGCCATGTTTATCATGAGTGTTGCCGTGGGAATCGCCCTCACACTGTCGTATGATCTTTTGCGTGTATTTCGACGCGTGGTATCTCATAATTCAATTTTAATAGCAATGGAAGATGTCTGCTTCTGGCTGATCTGGACCTATGTGACGTTGGAGTGCATCCACGTATATGGGGATGGTGTGCTGCACTGGTATATGGCGGTTGGCATTTTGTTTGGCGTTGTATTGTTCCATTACACTATAAGTTGTACCTTGTTAAAATCTGTAAACAACATCTTGTACAAGGTAAAAAAATCCGCGAAAAAGCACAAGAAATTGTTGAAAAATAGCGATAATAAGGGTAAAATGTAAATATCTTTAGGTATGAAAAGTGGGTATGGAAATGGCAAAAAGCAGTACAAAAAAATCAGTTCGATATCGTCAGTCGCCGGTGATCACATTTCTGGTTGTTGCGGCGGTTATATTTATATGTGTGACTTCGATTGTGCGTGCGACAAGTCTGCACACGAAGAGTAAGCAGCTGGCAGAGACCGAGAAAACGATGGAGTTGAAGGTCGAAGAGGCAAAGCAGGAGCAGGCGAACCTCGATGCACAGGAAAAATATATGCAGACGAATGAATATATAGAGGACGTGGCAAAGGACAAGCTCGGGTTAGTGAAACCAGATGAGCTGGTTATCCGTCCGGCAGAATAAATGAATCAGAGATAAGAAGACAGAAAGCTTCCGGTAGATTGCCGGAAGCTTTTTTGCGTAAAAATGTCTATAAATTTTATCTCCCAGCTGTCACTGTTAGACATACACAGTCGGAAGAATTGTATAAACTTGTATGGCAAATTTGAAACAGACGGAAACCATCGGGTAGAGGGGATTGAGAAAATGAAAGTGGCGAAGCTTTTTTCTGGTATTGCAGATATTCTGATTGCATATTGTGTGGGACATTGCAGTCTGCTTGGCACAGCACCATTTGGGACGGCAATCATTGGTGCGGGCAGCGCCTGCGGGAGAAGTCCGTGGATGTTGCTGCTCGGATTGCTCGGCGCATTTTTTGAGCAGGGTGGTTTTGAGAAACAGGGACAGATGATCTATCCACTGATCTGGGTGATGGCAGCTGTGCTTGTACGCGTCAGAAAGTTGCAGCTATTATATCCGCGTTCGTTTCTGTTGTCTGTCCTTGTCGGACTGGAGACGATCGTTCTCCAGATCGGTGCGGCGTTCTGGCTGCCAGGGGCAATCGGAATCCCTCTGGCGTGCGCAGAAGGTGCGCTCGTTTTTTCTTTTATGTTAGCGTATTGCTTTTCTTATCGGAATCTGAGTGGGGATAAGCTCCTTTTTTTAACAGACACCCAGACGATGCTTGCAGTGCTGATTCTTGCAACAACCGTACTTGCCGGGATGCCGGTTCAGCTTGGCGGAGTCGTCGAGGTGCTTGCGAGCGTGTGCCTGTTTACAATCTTTTATATATCGTATCGGTTTGGATTTTCGGCTGGCGTTTCCTGGGCGGCAATCTCCGGAGCCATCTATGCCCTCCGGGCAGACGATATGCAGATGCTTGCTGCGTGGGTATTTCTCGCAGTACTTGTAAATGGTTTGACCGAATTTCTGCATATAGGACGATACGGAAGCATTCTGATTTTTGTAGCGAGCGATTGCCTGCTTGGATATTTTGCGTTTCCGCAGATGCTCTCTGAGGCTGGCATCAAGGCGATTGCGACTGCGGTGTTTGTGCTGTTTTTTTTACCGGGACGCCTGTTCGTGCAAGTGCGTACGCAGGGGGATGCCATGGCACTTTCCGGGGCAGAATGGGGCAAGCTTACGCTTTCACGCGTGCGGAGTTTCTCGGATGCGTTGAAACGGATTGATTATACATTTGCAGGGACGGAGGGGCAGCGGATTGGGTTTTCACAGATCGGAACGATGCTGGAGGATTTTACAAAGCAGTTGGACAGCCCTGTTGCGATGCGTAAGGATGCGGAGACGGCGATCGTGTCGGAATTGGGCAGGATGGGCGTACATGTGAAATCGCTGACGCTCTTAAAGGCGCAGAATGGCAGATACCAGCTCTATGCGGATGCCCGCGTGGGACGTGGCAGACTGGTCGGCGCAGAGGCGGTGCGCAAGATTGCAAGCAAGGAGACGGGAATCCCGTTTGAGATCGGGGAGGACAGCCGCCAGATGGTTGGACGGAGCTATGACCTTGTTATATTAAATCAGAAGCCTGCGTTCCGCATTCAGACTGCCGCCCGTCGACTTTCCTGTCAGGAAGATGTGATATCGGGAGACAATTTTTATATTGGGAATCTGAAGAATGGACAGGCGCTTTTGATGATTGCTGATGGCATGGGAAACGGTGTGCAGGCGGCGAAAGACAGTGAAGCGCTGCTCTCTGCGGTCGAGGAACTTGTCATGACCGGATTTGAACAGGAGATGGCAGTGCGGCTTGTGAATGCGTATCTGGCAGAGAAGAATAAGGGGGAGCATTTTACAACACTGGATATGTTGTTGCTGGATCTGTACACAGGAGTTGGACATCTGGTAAAATACGGCGCCGCAACGACTTATGTGTGCCGGGGAAACTGGATGGAGTGTATCAAATCGACATCGCTTCCGGTTGGGGTGATGGAGGATGCTGGATGCGAGTGCAGCAGTAAGAAATATTATGCCGGCGATCTGATTGTCATGGTGAGTGATGGCGTGCTGGACAGTATTTTGTTTGAAAATAAAGACGACTATATGCATACACTGCTGGAAGCGTTAAAGGATGAGGAGCCAGAGACTGTGGTGGAGGCGGTCATCCAGGATATCCGAAGCGTCTGTGGAAAACGATTGAAGGATGATGCAACGATTATTGTGTGCAAGGTCATGAAAAATCTGTGAATCGCTATACGAAAGGTATCGTTTGTGCTAATATAAGGATGGTAAAAACTGACAAATGACGGAGTATGTATGAATTATTTTGAGCAAAAAGTCTACAATTATATACAGACACACGGATTGATCGAACCGGGAAATCGACTGGTAGTCGGTGTGTCGGGTGGTGCGGATTCCGTGTGCCTGCTACGCGTGTTAAAGGCGCTTATGCCAGTGTTGCATATCCCTTCGCAGGGCATCGTTGTGGTGCATGTGCATCATGGCATCCGGGGCGCGGAGGCAGATCATGATGCCGCATTTACCAAAGACTTGTGTGCAAAGCTTGGATTCCTGTATCAGGAATATCGGAAAGATATTCCGGCGTATGCGAAGCAGTTAAATATGACTGTTGAGGAAGCGGGACGGGAGTATCGTTATCAGTGTATGGAAGAACAGGTTATGCAACTGAAATTCGATAAGATCGCCGTCGCGCACAACCAGGATGATGTCGCGGAGACGGTGCTGTTCCATATGCTTCGGGGCAGTGGATTGAACGGGCTTGCCGGGATCGCGGCGAGCAGGGGGAATATCATCCGCCCGCTGCTCGGTGTGTCGCGTGCAGAAATCGAAGCGTATCTGGAAGAATGCGGACAGGATTTTTGTCTGGATTCGACAAATGTTGAGCTTGCCTATGCACGAAACAAGATCCGGCACAGTATATTGCCTGTGATGAAGGAATTGAATGACCGGGCGGTGGAGCATATCTGCCAGCTGGCGCAGGATGCGGCACAAAGCTATGACTATATTCATACGCAGGCGATGGAACAATGCGATTCAACAGAGGATGAGGATGCCTTTGGCAGAACGGTGACACTTTCGATTGCAGAACTGTATAAAGTAGGACCGGTGCTGCAGGAGCATATTGTATGGGAAGCAATCGGACAGGTTGCACAGCGCAAGAAGGATATTACGCGGCGGCATATACAGGCGGTTGTGGCACTGATCTATCAGGATTCTGGAAGCAGTGTACAGCTTCCATATGGTATCCATGCGAGAAGAAATTATGGGGAGCTGATCCTTTCGGATAAGGTGCAGACAATGACGGACTACCGGTTTGCGATTGCGCAGGCAGGTGATTATGAAATCCCGAATCAGGGAACACTTTCCGTATCCATTGAGGATTTTACTTTTACGGAGCCAATTCCGAAAAAAAACTATACGAAATTCATTGACTATGCTAAAATAAAAGGTACTCTGTGTGTCCGGACACCGGAAGACGGAGATTATATCGTGATTGATACAGCTGGAAATACGAAGAAACTGTCGCGTGTATTTATCGATGCGAAGATCGACAGGACCAAACGGGCAGGATGGCCGGTGCTTGCATGCGGACAGGAAATCGTATGGGTAGTTGGACTGCGGTTTTCGCCAGCGTATCATGTGGATGAGCAGACAAACAAAATTATGAAAATACAGTATGGAAGCAAAGGAGATCAGAATGGAACAAAAGATTGATGTTATGATTGATGAGGCAACTGTGGAGGCAAGAATTGCAGAAATCGCACAGCAGTTAAGCAAGGAATATGAGGGAAAGACGATTCATATTATCGGTGTTTTAAAGGGAAGCGTGTTCTTCATGTGTGAGCTTGCAAAGCGTCTGACTGTACCAGTGACGATGGATTTCATGTCTGTTTCCAGCTATGGAAATGATACCAAGTCTTCCGGTGTTGTAAAGATGATCAAGGATCTCGATGAGAGTATCGAGGGAAGAGACGTGGTACTGATTGAGGATATTATGGATTCCGGTCGTACACTTTCTTATCTCATCAATATATTGAAGGAGCGCAAACCGGCAAGCTTTAAGGTAGTCACATTACTGGATAAGCCGGATCGCCGTGTTGTAGAGTTGGAGCCGGACATCACCGGATTTGTGATTCCAGACCGCTTCGTTGTAGGATATGGTCTTGATTGTGCACAGAAATACAGAAATCTTCCATATATTGGTGTGATTTCTGAGTAATACATAAATTTATCCAGAAGGGAGCATAGCATGAAGGGATTAAAAAAAGGACTCGGAATCTACCTGATTCTGTTCTTTGCGATGTTCTGTGGCATTATTTGGTACATGAACAAAAACTCAAAGACAGATTCCGGTTATACGATCGTCGATTTTCAGGCAGAAGTATCCGAGGATTTGATAGGCTCCGTTGAGATCTATCAGAATAAGGAGATACCGACAGGAACGGTATACATCACGTATCGTCAGACAAACGAAGAAAAAGAATTCTATGTGTCGGATGTCAATAAGGTACAGCAGATTATCATGAGCAAAGGAAACGGAAATATCCGCCTGGAGTTGCATGATGTCAGTGGTCAGAGCAACGTCTGGACATGGTTGCCGACAGTCGTGCTTATTGTGGTATTGCTGGTCGTTGTTATGATATTCATGGCAAATATGTCTGGTGCCGGTGGCGGTGGTGGTGCCGGTGGCGGCAAGATGATGAACTTTGGCAAGAGCCGGGCACATATGTCAAACGAGAACGATCAGAAGTATACATTCAAGGATGTCGCTGGTCTGGAAGAAGAAAAAGAGGATATGGCGGAGATCGTAGATTTCCTGCGGAATCCAAAGAAATATAACACGCTGGGTGCACGTATTCCGAAGGGCGTTCTGTTAGAGGGACCTCCGGGAACAGGTAAGACACTGCTTGCAAAGGCAGTTGCCGGAGAAGCTGGTGTTCCGTTCTTCTCGATTTCCGGTTCGGATTTCGTCGAGATGTTCGTCGGTGTTGGTGCGAGCCGTGTGCGTGATCTGTTTGAGGATGCAAAGAAGAATGCACCATGTATCGTGTTTATCGATGAGATTGATGCGGTTGCCAGAAAGCGTGGCTCTGGTCTTGGTGGCGGTCATGATGAGCGTGAGCAGACATTGAACCAGATGCTTGTTGAGATGGATGGTTTCGGTACGAACGAAGGTATCATTGTGCTTGCGGCGACAAACCGTGTGGATATTCTGGATCCGGCTATTTTAAGACCGGGACGTTTTGACCGTAAGGTTATGGTCGGCAGACCGGATGTTAAGGGACGTGAGGAGATCCTTCGTGTCCATGTCAGAAACAAGCCGTTGTCTGATGATGTCGATCTGCATGAGATCGCAAGAACAACTGCAGGCTTTGCTGGTGCGGATCTGGAGAACCTGATGAATGAGGCAGCTATCTGTGCAGCTAAACAGAATCGGCAGTTTATCAAGAAGGAAGATGTTGACAAGTGTTTTGTCAAGATTGGAATTGGCGGTGAAAAGAAGAGCCGTCTTGTACCGGAGAAGGAGCGGAAGATTACCGCTTACCACGAGAGTGGACATGCGATCTTGTTCCATTTACTGAGCGAGGTTGGACCGGTGCATCTTGTATCCATTATTCCAAATGGACGTGGTGCTGGCGGATATACGATGCCATTGCCGGAGAATGATAATGTGTTTATGACGAAGAAGCATATGCTGCAGGATATCATGGTCAGCTTTGGTGGACGAATCGCAGAGGAACTGATCTTCGGCGATATCACAACCGGTGCTTCTGCAGACATCAAGCAGGCAACCCAGACCGCACAGGCGATGGTTGTCAAGTATGGTATGTCTGAGAAGGTTGGGCTGATTAACTACGAGGTAAACAGTGAGGAAGAAGTATTTCTCGGCAGAGATCTCGGGCATGCAAGAAATTACAGCGAGAAGGTCGCCGCGATGATCGATAAGGAAGTGCGCCGGATCATGGATGAGTGTTATCAGGAAGCAAAGCTTATCATCGAGAGTCATATTGACGTATTGCATCGTTGTGCAGCTGCTTTGCTGGAGAAAGAACGTATCAACCGTGCAGAATTTGAAGCACTTTTTGAAGTCAGTCCAACAGAAACTTATCCGGATGGACTGGATACAACCGGATTGAATCTGTAATCGATTGTGAAAAATGTAGTGATAGAAACTATGGAATTGTGCAAGATGCACAAAAAGACGACAAAAAACGAATTTTTGCGACATGATTCAAGAGAATATGCACAAAAAAAATCTGAAAAAAATTAAATGTTTGGGCAGACTTTTTAGGGTTTATATGTATAATAATACTTGTAACCCCCCAATACATTATATAGTTTTTTGCTACACCCCAAAGTAACAAAATACCTTCTCCGAAAAGGACAGCCGATCGTTGGCTGTCCTTTTCCCTTTCTATTTTTAATTTTTTATTGTGTAAATTCCTGTCCTGTATTAAAATAATAGATAGTCGTCAAAAAAGAATTAGGGAGGATACTCTTGATGGTGGAGAATCAGAGACAGGCTCTCAAAGTATTACAGTATGTATATAATACAAAGACTGCATTGAATTTCGGTGCATTGTTTGCGGACGGAACGGATAGCTACCGGCATCCGGCAGAGTTAAAGATTGGAGATTCGGTGACATTGCGGTTCCGTACAGGAAGAAACAATGTAGATGCTGTCTATCTGGTTTACAATGGGGAGCGTTGTAACATGCAGGTGGAAAGCAGTGACGAGTTATTTGATTATTATGCATATACCATTTCTGAGGTAACGGATGACATAGACTATTATTATATGGTGCTTGCCGGGAATGTTATCTGCTATTATAACAAGCTTGGCACACAGAAGGATTTGAATCCAGATTATAATTTCCAGATTGCGCCGGGATTCTCGGTTCCGAAATGGGCGAGAGGTGCTGTGTTCTATCAGATTTTCGTGGATCGTTTCTACAATGGAGATCCGTCCAATGATGTCGAGGACAACGAGTACTGCTATATCGGGGAAGGCACGCGCAAGGTCAAGGACTGGTTTAAGTATCCGGACAATATGGATGTCCGCAGCTTCTATGGTGGTGATCTGCAGGGTGTTATGGATAAGCTTGATTATCTGCAGGGACTTGGCGTGGATGTCATTTATCTGAATCCGATTTTTGTTTCTCCATCCAATCATAAATATGATATTCAGGATTACGATTATGTAGATCCTCATTTTGGAAAGATCGTCAAGGATGGCGGAGAATGTCTGCCGGAGGGCTGCAAGGTCAATAAGGAAGCCAGCAAGTATATTATGCGTGTGACAGATAAGGCGAATCTGGAGGCCAGCAACGAGTTGTTCGCACAGCTTGTGGAGGAGATTCATAAGCGCGGCATGCGTGTAATCTTGGACGGTGTATTTAACCATTGTGGTTCTTTTAACAAATGGCTGGATCGAGAATGTATTTACGAGAATCAGGAGGGCTATGAGAAGGGCGCTTATGTGGATTATCAGAGCCCGTACAGAAGTTTCTTCAAGTTCCAGGACCCTTGGCAGTGGCCATACAACGGCACATACAATGGCTGGTGGGGACATGATACTCTTCCGAAATTAAATTACGAAGAATCTGAGAAATTATATGAATATATTATGCGTATCGGTGAAAAATGGGTTTCTCCGCCGTACAACGTGGATGGCTGGCGTCTGGACGTGGCTGCCGACCTTGGTTATACTGAAGAGTTTAACCATCGTTTCTGGCGTGATTTCCGGACAAGAGTGAAGAAAGCAAATCCAGATGCACTGATCCTTGCGGAGCATTATGGTGACCCAAAGGCATGGCTTTTGGGCGATCAGTGGGATACCGTTATGAACTACGATGCATTTATGGAGCCGATTACATGGTTTTTGACCGGTGTGGAGAAGCACAGTGATGAGTTCCGCGGTGACCTGCTTGGAAATCCAGATGCATTTACTGGTGCGTTGCGCCACCATATGTCGCGGTTTAATCAGAACTCTCTGGAAATCGCGATGAATGAGCTGTCCAATCATGATCATTCACGATTCCTGACACGTACAAATCGCCGTGTTGGACGAATCCATACGATGGGACCGGAAGCCGCTGGTGAGAACATCAACAAGGGTGTATTCCGTGAGGCAGTTGTATTCCAGATGACGTGGCCGGGTGCACCGACAATCTATTATGGTGATGAAGCCGGACTTTGCGGCTGGACCGATCCGGATAACCGGCGTGGATATCCGTGGGGCAGAGAGGATCAGGAGCTGATTCAGTTCCACCGTGATGTCATCAAGGTACACAAAGACAGTGCGGCGCTGATGAAGGGATCTGTGATGTTCCTGCATGGTGAATATAAGGTAGTCAGCTATGGGCGGTTCCTGCCGGGCGAGGCAGTGGTTGTGATTTTGAACAACGATTACGAACCACATGAGCTGAACCTGCATGTGCGCAGACTTGGTGTACAGGATGGTGCGGTGATGAAAGCCTGTATCACGACGACGGAGAGTGGCTATCAGATGGATGAGACAGAATATGTCGTTGCAAATAACAAGTTGAAAATTACAGTTGGACCGATTTCAGCGGTTGTACTGAAATATACAGAGCCTTCTGTATAAATTAAAAATGATATATAATTTGAGTCCCTGTTTCGAAAACGGAACAGGGATTTTTTATACCCATAGTTGCATCAAAAGGAACTTTAGCTAGTTTTATGCAAAAACCCAATATGTGAGAATAAAAACAGATTGTTGCGAAAAGCGAGGGTATGCATAAAGTGGTGCTAATGTCGTTAAAACTATATCTTGCATGGGGATGCCTGACGCTTGTCGTTTTGATTTTAGGTATTTTGATATATATGATGCTTCAGGAACGAAAGCGGGGGAAGAAGTCCTGAGTAGTTTGCCAATATATATAGACACAGTGGAAAACGAGGTGTAAAAACATGCAGGATCGTGCTTTTTATGAGCGCATAGGAGCAAAATTTCAGAGTGAACGGGAACGGCAGAAGATAACCAGAGAGCATATGGCGGAGCAGATCAACATTTCCTCCAAATTCCTGTATGAGATTGAGAGCGGAAGAAAAGGTTTCTCGTGTGAGATATTTCGGAATATGTGTAAATATCTGCATGTAAATGCAGATTATATTCTGGAGGAAGATGATGTCGCCAGCAGTCAGATGCGGATTGAGACGATGACACGTGATTTCTCCATAGAGGAAATGAATTATCTTGTGAAAATGATCGAGGGAATCCGGGAGATGCGCAAAGCATATGAGCAGAACGATAAAATTGGTTGACAGCCGGGACATCCTGTGCTATTTCTTATACAGATAAGCGATACGATCAAGGAGGCAATTATGGTTAAACATATTATTTTGTGGACATTGAAAGAGACAGACGCGGACAAGAAGGCAGAGATCCTTGCAAATATGAAGGAGCATCTGGAAGGCTTGGCAGGTAAGGTGCCTGGACTTCTTGAGGTGCATGTAAGAACAAATCCGCTTGCATCTTCGAATGCAGAGGTTATGCTTGACACAACGCTGGAAAACGAGGAAATGCTGAAGGGCTACCAGAAGCATCCGGCGCATGTAGAAGTTGCAAATACGTATGTGCGTCCATATACAGATGTGCGTATGTGCATGGATTACGAAGTGTAACGAATAAAAAGAATGGAAAACGCAGAGGATAACGGGAGTGCAGGGCATTCCCGTTATTTTTGTGGGTTGCATTTCATCAAGAAAAGAACGTTTGTTCTATACAAATAAAAAAAGATGTGGTAAAATGAACCGTATAGCAGATTTGATTGATTAGAAACTGGAGAATAGCATGGATCATTTTGAATTAGTATCGGAATATGCACCGACCGGCGATCAGCCGGAGGCGATCGAAGGACTGGTAAAGGGCTTTCAGGAAGGAAAGAAATGCCAGACACTGCTCGGTGTCACAGGTTCCGGAAAGACATTTACGATGGCGAATGTCATCGCCCAATTAAATAAACCGACGATCATCATATCGCACAACAAGACATTGGCGGCACAGCTTTACAGTGAGTTTAAGGCGTTCTTTCCGCACAATGCGGTGGAGTATTTTGTATCGTATTACGATTATTACCAGCCTGAGGCATATGTGCCGTCGACGGACACGTATATTGCGAAGGATTCTGCCATCAATGATGAGATCGATAAGATGCGGCACAGCGCGACATCAGCCCTGATCGAACGGAAGGATGTAGTCGTCGTATCTTCCGTATCCTGCATCTATGGTTTGGGTGATCCGGAAGAATATAAGAACATGATGCTCTCGCTCCGCCCGGGTATGGAGAAGGACCGGGATGAACTGATCCGGCAGTTGATTGATATTCAGTACACACGGAATGAGATGGATTTCACGCGAGGAACTTTCCGTGTGAAGGGCGATATCGTAGATATCCTTCCGGTATCGACGTTTGAGGATGGTATCCGGATTGAGTTTTTCGGCGACGAGATTGACCGGATCGTGGAGTTTGATCCATTGACCGGTGAGATCAAGCGTGCACTTTCCTTTGCCTGTATCTTCCCGGCATCGCACTATGTTGTTGCACCGGAGAAGATGAAGCATGCGATCGTGGAGATAGAAGAGGAACTAAAGCAGCAGGTGGCATATTTCAAGGAGAATGACAAGCTGCTGGAAGCACAGCGTATCCGTGAGCGGACAGAGTTCGATATGGAGATGCTGCAGGAGACAGGATTTTGTTCGGGCATCGAGAATTATTCCCGGATACTGGCGGGTATGAAACCGGGTGCCACACCGAACACACTGCTCAATTTCTTCGATGGCGATTATCTGATTATCGTGGATGAGTCGCATATCACATTGCCACAGGTACGAGGCATGTATGCGGGTGACCGTTCCAGAAAGACGACATTGGTTGATTATGGATTCCGTCTGCCGTCAGCGCTGGATAACCGTCCGCTGAATTTTCAGGAGTTTGAGTCTAAGATCGATAAGATCTTATATGTATCTGCGACACCGTCCGATTATGAGAAGGAACACGAGGAGAACCGCGTCGAGCAGATTATCCGTCCGACCGGTTTGTTAGACCCGGAAGTAGAAGTACGACCGATCGAAGGACAGGTGGATGATCTCGTATCAGAAGTCAACAAAGAGGTTGCAAAGGGCAATAAGATATTAGTTACGACACTGACGAAGCGTATGGCAGAAGATCTGACCGACTATATGAAGCAGCTTGATATCAAGGTCAAATATTTGCATTCCGATATTGATACATTGGAACGATTGGAGATTGTACGTGATCTTCGAATGGGTGTATTTGATGTGCTGGTCGGAATCAACCTGCTCCGTGAGGGACTCGATATCCCGGAGATCACACTTGTTGCAATTCTCGATGCGGACAAGGAAGGATTTTTACGATCAGAAACATCACTCGTGCAGACGATTGGACGTGCTGCGCGTAACGTGGATGGACATGTGATCATGTATGCCGATACAATCACGGATTCGATGCGGCATGCAATCGACGAGACGAACCGCAGGCGGAAGATTCAGGACGCCTACAACAAGGAACATGGCATTACACCGCAGAGTATCAAGAAGGATATCCGCGATCTGATCAGTCTGGATACGGGTGAGAGCGTGACAGCGAAGAAGGAACGCGAGAAAGATCCGGAATCCATGACGAAGAAGGAATTGAACGCCGAGATTGCACGTCTGACGAAGAAGATGAACAAGGCGGCGATGGAGCTTAACTTCGAGGAGGCAGCCGTGCTTCGTGATGAGTTGAAAGAATTAAAGATTGCCTTGCGGGATTATGATGATTAGTTTACAATTATTTTAGTTATACTAAGTCTTAAATAAAATGAATAAGGAGGAGCTTGCGATGGAAAGAGATGAATTGATTGAGGAGATCTCAAGAAGAAAAGGAATTGCGATGGAAGAGGTTGCAGAAATCTTAGATGAGGAGGATGCAATCTGCCTCGAAGAGGAAGAAAAATTTGTACAGCAGATGAAGAAAAAGAAGAGAAGAAAGAAGATGTGCATGCTTGGAACAATCACAATATTCCTTGCAGGTGCAGTGTGTGCACTTTTTGTCCTTGACAAGAAGGAGAAGATCAGCATGTCAGATTTAGAGGACATGGTGAAAGATAACGTGAAGAAATATACAGACAAGTATATGGATAAGGTTAAGAAATTTAGCTAGAAAAAGGAGTAAGCGGAAACAGACGTCATGAGTGAACATAAGTATATCACCATCAAAGGTGCAAGAGAGCATAATTTAAAAAACATTGACATCCAGATTCCGCGTGATCAGTTTGTAGTATTGACAGGACTTTCCGGTTCCGGTAAGTCCTCTCTTGCTTTTGATACGATCTATGCGGAAGGACAGCGGAAATATATGGAGTCTCTGTCGTCCTATGCACGGCAGTTCTTAGGACTTGCGGACAAGCCGGATATTGACTCGATTGAGGGACTTTCTCCGTCCATTTCCATCGATCAGAAATCAACGAACCGGAACCCGCGTTCCACGGTTGGAACGGTGACTGAGATCTACGATTATCTGCGTCTGCTGTACGCACGTATCGGAATCCCGCATTGCCCGAAGTGTGGCAAAGAGATTGCCAGACAGACCGTCGATCAGATGGTCGATGAGATTATGGAGCTGCCTGCGGGTACGAAATTCCAGTTGCTTGCGCCTGTTGTGCGTGGACGGAAGGGCGAGCATGTCAAGCTGCTGCAGCAGGCAAAGAAAAGCGGTTATGTGCGCGTGATCGTGGATGACAGTATGTATGATCTGTCAGAGGAGATCAAGCTTGATAAGAACAAGAAGCATAATATCGATATTGTTGTGGACCGACTCGCAGTCAAAGAAGGCATTGAAAGCCGTCTGACGGATTCCATTGAGACTGTCCTGAAGCTGGCAGAAGGCTTGGTGAAGGTTGATGTGATCGGCGGAGAAACGATGTTATTTTCGGATAGCTTTTCCTGCCCGGATTGTGGCATCAGCATCGAGGAGATCGAGCCGCGAAGCTTCTCGTTCAACAACCCATTTGGCGCATGTCCTTGCTGTACGGGACTTGGATTCAAGACAGAATTTGATATTGACCTGATTATTCCGGATGACAGTCTGACTCTGAATGAGGGTGCAATCGCCGTACCGGGCTGGCAGTCGAGTGGTGATAAGAAGAGTTATGCACATGCATGCCTCGAAGCACTCGCAGAAGAATACAAATTCTCTCTGGATGTGCCGTTTAAGGATCTGCCGGAAGAGGCAAAGCATGTGATCCTATACGGAACTGAAGGCGAGAAAATCTATGTACACTATAAGAGTGCGTATAACGGAAAAGATGCATTCTATGCAAATTACGAAGGACTGCTTCGGAATCTGCAGCGCCGGTACAGAGAGACGACTGCAGAATCGGTCAAGCAGGACTATGAGACCTATATGACTGTGACACCATGTGAGGTGTGTCATGGTAAGAGATTGAAGCCGGAGTCGCTGGCAGTTACGATCGGTGGAAAGAACATTGCGGATGTCACAGATCTGTCTGTGGTAGCCTTGCATGATTTTATCTCGAAATTAGAGCTTACCGACCGGCAGAAGATGATCGGCGCACAGGTGTTAAAAGAGATTCAGGCGAGACTTGGATTCATGATCAATGTTGGTCTGGATTACCTGACATTATCGCGTGCGACAGGAACCTTGTCCGGTGGAGAAGCGCAGCGTATCCGTCTGGCAACCCAGATCGGTTCCGGTCTGGTTGGGGTTGCGTATATTCTGGATGAGCCAAGTATCGGACTGCATCAGCGAGACAACGATAAGCTGATTGCGGCACTGAAGCGTTTGCGGGATCTGGGAAATACATTGCTTGTGGTAGAGCATGACGAGGATACGATGCTTGCGGCAGATCACGTCATTGATATCGGACCGGGCGCAGGTGCGAACGGCGGTGAAGTCGTGGCTCAGGGAACCGCAGAGGAGATCATGCAGTGTCCGGAGTCTATCACGGGTGCCTACTTAAGCGGCAGAATCAAGATTCCGGTACCGGAAGAGCGGAGAACGCCAACCGGATATATCGAGGTACTTGGCGCCAGACAGAACAATTTGAAGAATATTGATGTGAAGTTCCCACTTGGCGTGATGACCTGCGTGACAGGTGTATCAGGCTCTGGAAAGAGTTCCCTCGTCAATGAAATCTTATATAAGCATCTTGCTAGAACGCTGAACCGCGCGAAGGTAAAACCGGGCAAGCATGACGATATCACAGGACTTGACCAGTTGGACAAGATTATCAACATTGACCAGTCTCCAATCGGCAGAAGCCCACGTTCGAACCCGGCGACTTATACGGGTGTCTTTGATCTGATCCGTGACTTGTTTGCGAATACAAAGGATGCAAAGGCAATGGGTTACACAAAAGGACGATTCTCATTCAACGTTGCCGGTGGCCGATGTGAGGCGTGCCGTGGTGATGGTATCATCAAGATTGAGATGCATTTCTTAGCAGATGTATATGTACCATGTGAGGTCTGCCATGGAAAGCGGTACAACCGGGAGACATTGGAAGTGAAATACAAAGGCAAGAGTATCTACGATGTACTTGATATGACAGTCGATGAAGCGTGCGAGTTCTTCGCGCATGTGCCATCTGTCCTGCGCAAGATTTCGACCTTACAGGAGGTTGGACTTGGCTATATCAAGCTTGGTCAGCCATCGACGACATTATCCGGTGGAGAAGCACAGCGAATCAAGCTTGCGACAGAGCTTTCACGCCGCAGCACAGGCAGGACGATCTATGTCTTAGATGAGCCGACAACGGGACTTCATTTTGCGGATGTACATCGTCTGGTCGATATTCTGCGTCGGTTGTGTGAGGGTGGAAATACGGTTGTAGTTATTGAGCACAACTTAGATGTCATTAAAACCGCCGATTATATCATTGATATCGGACCGGAAGGCGGCGAAGGCGGAGGAACAGTTGTTGCAACCGGAACGCCGGAAGAGATTGCCAAGTGCAAGAAGAGTTATACGGGGCAGTATCTCAAGAAATATTTGAAGAAGTAAAAGTTGAGGCTGTAAGAATACTCCAAGAATTCGTTCAGGGTAAAATTTTAAAGGAAAATCGTAAGAAATTATATTCTTTTCGATTTTCCTTTTGTTTATAATAATTGCGAAGCAGACGAGGTTTTTATAGATATATTCTGACACTGGCTTCGTGTAATATGTGATATATTGAAGCTAAGAGATGCTAAATGTTCTGTTGAAAACATCGAAAACGTACGCAAACGCCGCCAATTCGCCATCCGTGGCTCAGTGGCGGCTTGTTTGAACATCGTGTTCAAACATTGCTGATAACTTACAGAACATTAAGAATCTCTAAGCTTCAAACATATTCATATAACACGAAGCCAGTGTCGGAATATATCATATACATGGGACTTTCTGCTTCGCAAAAAATTAGTTGGGTATACGAGGAGGGTACAACATGTATATTGCAAAAGAAACAAGATATGACAATATGAAGTACAATTACTGTGGCGCAAGTGGCTTGAAGCTTCCTGCGGTATCGCTTGGGCTTTGGCACAACTTTGGTTCGAACGGAAATTTTGATACGATGATGGATATGTGCGAGACAGCCTTTGATAACGGTATCACACATTTCGATCTGGCGAATAATTATGGCCCATATGATGGCGCTGCTGAGGAGAATTTTGGCAAGATCTTAGATAAGAGTCTGCGTCCATATCGGGACGAGATGATCATCTCTACGAAGGCCGGATATACGATGTGGCCGGGCCCTTACGGCGACTGGGGCAGCAAGAAATATCTGGTAGCAAGCCTCGATCAGAGCCTGAAGCGGATGGGACTTGACTATGTGGATATCTTCTATCACCACAGACCGGATCCGAATACCCCGCTGGAAGAGACTGCCTGCGCTTTGGATGGCATTGTACGAAGCGGAAAAGCGTTGTATGTCGGAATCTCCAACTACAATAAAGAGCAGACAATCGAGATTGCAAAGCTTTTCAAGGAGATGAAAACGCCATTTATTATCAACCAGAGACGGTACAATATGTTTGACCGTGAGATGGAAGAGGATGGATTAAAAGATTACGCAGCCGCAAACGGCATCGGTATCATCACATTCTGTCCATTGGCACAGGGTTTACTTACAAATCGTTACTTAAATGGTATCCCGGAGGATAGCCGTATCCGTACCGATGGCAGATTCCTGAAGGAGACTGCTATCAATGAGGAGACGATTGCAAAGGTTCGTGCACTCAACGTGATTGCAGAAAACCGTGGTCAGACATTGGCAGAGATGGCACTTGCATGGATTCTGCGTGATAACGACATTACAAGTGTGTTGATTGGTGCATCCAGACCATCCCAGATCTTAGACAACATCGGCATGCTCGCAAATATGACATTTACACAGGAAGAACGCGAGAAGATCGATCGGATTACAAAATAAAAAACAAGCCGTGCATGGGTTGTAGAAATACCCATGCACGGCTTTTGTAATTTATACAGTTTGTTGTGAATTCAGCCGCGACAGCTCGCGCAATTCCTTGATCGTAAATACACCACAGACCACAGCGGCTGCGACATCTGCAATCGGGCCAGCATACATGACACCGTCGATTCCCATGAAGATCGGGAAGATCACGATGAGCGGCAGCAGGAAGAGAATCTGTCTCGTCAGTGACATGAAAATACCAAGCTGCGATTTGCCGATGGAATTGAAGAAATTCGCAGTTACAGGCTGGATGCCGTTGATTAAGGTGAAGAACATATAAATCCGGAAATACCGTTCGGAGAACTGATAGTACAGCTCACTTCCTTCTCCGAAGACACGGATGATCTGTCTTGGGAAAAGCTGGAAACATGCAAATGCAATCAGCGACAGGAAGGTTGCGGTAGCAAGTGCCAGAAGATATGTTTTCTTCACACGGTTGTATTTCTTTGCACCGTAATTAAATCCGATGACCGGCTGGATGCCCTGTGAGATACCGATGACGAACGACATGAAGATCATGTTGACCTTTGTGATAATACCGGCACAGGCAAGTGGAATATTACTTCCATAGACGGATGATGCACCGTAATGTGACAGGACGTTGTTCATCACGATCTGCACGACAGTCATAGCAATCTGGTTGAAACACGCACTGGCACCAAGGCGCATGATGTTTGCAAAATTATTTCCACGGATGCGGAAACACCGTCTGCGCAACCGGATAGTCTTGAAATGAAACATGTATCGCAAACTGATGCAGAAGGATACAATCTGTCCAAGAATCGTTGCAAGTGCGGCACCACGCATTCCCATGTCCAATGTAAAGATGAAGATTGGATCAAGAATCGTATTTACAATGGCACCGATCAGCATGGAAATCATTGAATAACGCGGACTTCCGTCGGCGAGGATCAGCTTGCTCATACCAGTGTTTGCAATCAGAAATGGAAATCCAATCGCAACAATGCGGGTATATTCCTGTGCATACGGCAGAACTTCCGCTGTTGCTCCGAAGAATTTCAGCATGGGTGTAAGCAGGATCGAGGTAAATGCGAATAATGCAAGGCCGAAGATCGTCATCAGGCAGATACCACAACCAGCGTAATTGGCAGCTTCTTCCTCCTCTTTTGCGCCAAGCTTCAGGGAGACATTGGTCGCACTTCCGATTCCGAGCAACAGGGAAATTGCTGTACATGTCGTAGACAGTGGAAAGGTAATGTTTGTCGCTGCATTTCCGTTGATTCCAATCCCCTGCCCGATGAAGATCTGGTCGACAATGTTATAAAGGGCAGTTACCAGCATCGAAATGATGCATGGAATTGCGAATTTGACAAGTAATTTGGATTCTTTCTGTGTGCCAAGTGGATTGGCAGATTTTATGTTCTCATTCATATTTTTCACCATTTTTCTGTAGTATGTCCATTTATTCATTATTAAACTATCACTATCCGAGAAAAAATGTCAATTATAAGTTGCATTTTTAGTAGAAACGAGTTCTTAACTGAATAAAAACGGATACTTAACGGATGTAACATAGAATAAAAAAATCAAATATTTGGATATAAAAAGGGTAAAAAACGGTTGATTTATACATAGAAGAGTATTATACTAAATATAAAGGTATCGGTAATGAAAGAATTTTTCAAAGGAGTGATGCATATGACAATCGAAGAAATGAAAGAAAAGAAGCGGGAACATGGGTACACGTATAACATGATGTCGCAGATGTCGGGAGTTCCGCTTGGAACCGTGCAGAAGATTTTTACGGGTGAGACGAAATCGCCGCGCTATGATACGCTTGAGGCATTGGCACGTATCTTTGAAAATGGCGACCGTGATTACCTGTATGCGGATATGGTAGAGGATTCCGGAACAGCATACGCGGCAAAGGTTCAGGGACAGTATACGCTGGATGATTATTATGCGCTGCCGGAGGATCGCCGGGTAGAGCTGATTGATGGCTGTATCTATGATATGGCGGCACCTTCGACGATTCACCAGTTGATTGCAGGGGAAGTTCACAGGCAGATATCAAATTTTATTCTGGAGCATGATGGACCGTGCATGCCGTTTATCTCGCCGGTGGATGTACAGCTTGACTGTGATGATAAGACGATGCTGCAGCCGGACGTCGTCATTTTGTGCGACATTGACCGGATGAAGGTGCGTTGCATATATGGTGCGCCGGACTTTGTGCTGGAGGTAATCTCCAAATCTACCCGGCTTCGCGACTATGGAAAGAAGCTTTCCAAATACATGGATGCCGGTGTGAAGGAATACTGGATTGTGGACCCATACCAGAAGCGCATTATGGTGTATGAGTTCAACAAGGAAATCTTCCCTGTGATTTATGGAATTGATGCGAATATCCCGGTCGGTTTGTATGGTGGCAGGTTAACGATCAATTTGGCGGCGTTAATAAAGAAGATTGAGAAACTGTTGTAATGAAAAAGTAGTAGTTATTCGAATAGAGGTTAAAGATTCTGTGTAATAACATGTAACTTTTCATCCATTTAACATTTTTCGTCATCAGCCAGTTCAAACATATCACCATGCAATTCATAATGAACATATTGGTATCTATCAGCCATATATTCTGTACCAATTTCAAATGCCTGTAAAAAATCCTCATCACGCATTAATAACTGTACAAAAACAGGAAAATTGAACAAAATAAATGTAAGCATATATCTATGTGACGCGCTCATATTTGATGCCTGTTCATCAATCCATTCAGACAAACCATTCAAATACGTAATACATGTTTGAATCAAATCAAGCCATTGCATATATACATTCTGACTAAAATTCTGAAATGTTACTGTATAAACACGGTCAGCCATCTTTTCATTAACAGGCTTTGCCTTTAATTTTTCTAAAGCCGATTCTTTCCCAGTTGCTACAAAATGATACATTACATCATATACATTCTTTGTAAAATCTTCTCTGGATAAGAAAGCACCATAAATATATGGTAACTGCACCTGCAGCCAACGTTCAAAACCTTTTGAACAAATATAATCGCCATCATTTTCCACCAATGCAAAACTGGCATCTAATAACACAAACGTTTCTTCGTCTAGTGTCAAGACATCGCCAAACAATGCACGTAAACACACCATATAGGCATCTTTATAATCCTTATAATTAGACATAAGTTATCGCTCCTTTCCTGATACTAAATCATTATGTTGAACGATACACTATTTTTGGAGGGGTGTTCAACCTATTACATCTAGTAGCGACAAACCATCATATATACAATATGTAGTCATTTGTTCCTTGCTTATATTAAATTATAACATAATATGATAGTTGCTACCAACTGTTTTTTCTTGATAATCAGTTTCGCCGGACACCATATAAATATTTTGATATTGTTTTCGGATATGACAAGATGATAGAACATTACAACAAAATAATGTAACCGCAATCGGTATCATATTACCGTAACCATCTTCATACACTGTACAAACAGTCAAACAGAGGTTTGTATAGTTGAGAGATTACATTGAAGAACGGGCACTTGAAATTGGTGAATACATCATTGAGGAGGGGGCAACGGTCAGACAGGCTGCGCGGAAGTTCGGTATTTCGAAGTCAACCGTACATAAAGACGTCACGGAACGCTTAGAGCAGATCAACCTGCGTCTTGCACACGAGGCAAGGAAGGTGTTAGATGTCAACAAGTCCGAGCGTCATATCCGGGGTGGACTTGCGACGAAAGAAAAATATGCACATATGGAACATTGATTAAGATTGTAAAAAACCACCAAAAATGATATACTAATTTGTATAATATTACGAAATGGCGAAGCCATGAGAGATGGGGTGGAAGTATATGATTCGTATCGAAGATTTTTGTGACATGAAGAAGTTTGAGGACATCATGAAGAACTGGGCGATGAGTACCGGACTTGCAACAGTGGCTGTTGGGGCAGATGGAAAGTACATCAGTGAGTGCTACAACTTTACAGAGTTTTGTATTGATCTGACTCGTGGAAGTGCAGAAGGACGCAGACGCTGCGAGAAGTGTGACCGGGAAGGAAAGGGCGTGTATTCCTGCCATGCAGGACTCGTGGATTTTGGAATACCGATTACCCTAGATGATGGAACGGTGCTGGGAAGTGTAATTGGCGGACAGGTGCTGCCGGAGCATCCGGATGATGATGCATTCCGGAAGACTGCGGGAGAGCTTGGTATCGATGCAGAGGCCTATGTTCGGGCATTGCACAAGGTGAATGTTAAGACAAGGGAAGAAATCGAGGCAGCAGCGACGCTGCTTGGCGATGTGATTAATATGTTTGTGCGCGCATCTTATACTTCTGCAGTGAATAAGCGTTTGCTGGATAAACTGCAGACGGGGATCCAGGAGTGCGTGGAATACATTGATGATGCAAGTGAGAAGACACAGAAAATCGAGGAATTCAGCGGCCGTCAGAGAATTCTTGCTTTAAATGCCGCGATAGAAGCGGCACGTGCAGGGGAAGCCGGGCGTGGTTTTACAGTAGTTGCATCGGAAGTGCAGAAGCTGGCAGATGGTATGAGCCAGGCAAGTTCCCAGATTGTGGACTCGTTGCGGAAACTTTCAAAGAACATTCATGAGTTAAATGAATAAAGGAAAATCCATGGGTGATGGATCGAATTAAGAAGGGCTGTTCGCGAAAAGGGTGGACAGTCCTTTCTTTTGTGAAACTCTCGTGAATTTCTGGAAAAGCTTGATTTCAATGTACCGATGCGATAAAATAATCAGAAGTATGTAATGTGGGAATGGAGGCGGATGCGATGCCAACGATACTTTTATACAGTGTTCCAGCGGAACAGCACAGACAATTAGAAGCACTTGGCATGCGTCTTGGATATTCCTGCAAGAAGATTGCGCGCAAGCGCTTTTTACAGCCAATCGGCTGTCATGCCGGATTGCCGGGATTTGAACAGAACGGGGATTGGTACGAAGGAAAAGATCTGCCTGATCCGATGATATTATTTTCAGAGTTTTCGGGTGGGTTGTTGAATCGTTTTCTTGCGGCATGTAAAGAAGATGGCATGCCGCAGATCGATTATCGGGCAGTTGTGACAGAACATAACATTCACTGGAATGTGTTGGATTTATATCAGGAACTGGTGCAGGAACATGAGAGCCTGCATGGAGGCAAGGTAACACTATGAAATTCATACATATAGCAGACGTCAATCTGGGTGCGCAACCAGACCGCGGAAGAATCTGGAGTGATGTGCGGGCAAAGGAGATTTACAGTACCTTTCACCGTGTGATTGAGGTATGCGAAGAACAGAAAATTGAATTGCTTTTGATTGCGGGAAATCTGTTTTACACAAAGCCGACGGAACAGGATTTGAAGGAACTGGATTTCCAGCTTCGGAAGATTCCAAATACAAAGACGGTAATTATTGCTGGCGATCAGGACTATATTGATCCGGGTTCCGCATGGGAGACATATACATTTGAGAGTAATACGATCGTGATGCCACGGGATCAGGCGGCAAGCGTGTATTTTGAGGATCTGAATGTCTGTGTCAGCGGATACAGCTATGGACATGCGACGTACACTGGACGGATTCTGGAACGCATGCGACCGGGTAAGCCGGATGCATACAATATTCTGCTTGGACATGGCGGAGACATGGAACATATGCCATTTTCGAAAGAACATGTCGCGAAGCTGGGGTTCCAGTATGTGGCACTTGGACATATGCACAAGCCGGCACATATATTGAAAAATCATATGGCATTTGCCGGAACCCTGGAGCCGCTTTCTTATACAGAGACTGGAAAGCACGGCTATATTTTAGGCGAGGTGTCAACTTCAGGTGAGACGACGATCACATTTGTGCCATTTGCATGCAGAAAATATGTGAATATGGCGATGGATATCAATTCGACCTATACAAATGGAGATATCTGCAATCTTGTAGAAGGAAAGATGCAGGAGCTGGGGGCGGATAACATTTACCGGATTTTGCTGCGTGGACGTGCCGCTCAGAATATGGAGATCAACTTAAGCGAACTGACACGCCGCTATTGCATCAACGAAGTGATCGATAAGACAGAATGCGACTACGACATGGACGAGCTGCACGTGTCGAATCATGACAATCTGCTTGGCAGACTGATAGACGAACTGACAGACGATAAAAAAGGCGGCGATAAGGCGATTCGGGATAAGGCATTGCATTATTGTATGGAAGCCCTGCTTGGAGCAGGAGAGAAATAACGATGTATTTCAGTAAATTATTATTAAAAGATTTTGGAAAATTTCATAACCGCGATATTAATTTGAAGCCGGGTGTGAATGTTGTGTATGGCACGCGAAATGCGGGCAAGAGTACGGTCGCGGATTTTGAATATGCAACGCTGTACGGTATCGGTACATTTCCAGAGACGGAGGACGATGATCTGGCGCATCATAAGCCGATGGATGGACACGGCTTTTCTGGAAAGGCATATGTGATAAAGGATGGAGACGAGTATCTGGTGGAGCGCAGCTTCCGCAAGCACAATATGACGACGCAGGTCTTAAATGTGAAGAATGGTCGTGTTGGCAAGCTCAAGCACAAGAACAGCTTGTATGAGTCGCTGACAGGTGTAGACAAAAAGACATATAGTGATGCACTCTATATTCGTCAGCAAAAAGATACAGAAAATGAAGCAGAAGAACTCAATACATTTGTTACCAATCTGGCAACCACCGGTTCTTCCAATCTGGATAAAAGACGGGCGCTGGCAATCCTGCGCGACCAGAAAAATGCACTGGATGTGACGGAGACGGAGCAGCAGATTGCAGAGCTGAAAGAAGAACTGAAACAATACGATGGTGACGAAGAAGCGCTGAAGGAAGTCCGTAAGAAGATTGCGGACAATGATGAGGAGTTTGCAATCGAGACGGCGAAGCGGAAACGCGAAGCCAGACGGTTAATTGATACAGAAAAAGGCACGAAGTATGAGGAAGACGATGAGTTAAACGAGCATCTGGATTCCTTGCAGGAAAACAGTGTGTTTCTGGATGCCGATTTGCTGAAGGATTATAAGGCACCGAAGAAGCTGACAGATCGTTGGTGGATGATTGCCTTGACGGGATTGCTAGTCATTGGTGTAATTGCCGCACTTGTATATATCCTTCCATTTGATGATGGTGTGCGGCAGCTCTTTGTTGTGTGTACAGCATTGTTTGTAGTTATGACGATCGTGGACGGCTTGCACAGAAAAGGCGCGCTGGATGGAGAAAATCAGGCACCTTCGGAGGAAGAATTCAAGAAGATTGTCTATGAACTGGAACGTAAAAATGAGGCGTATGAGGATGTCGAGATCGACATGAGTTTCGCGCGGAAATATATGGATCTCAAGGAAGATCTGCGGGCAACGGAGGCAGAGATTCTGGAGCGAAAGAAGCAGAAAGCACAGCTGGAGGATGAAATCCGTGTGTGCGAAGGCAGAAAACAGGCAATTGAACGAGAGATTTATGCGACGACGCTTGCTATCAATACGATTCAGGAGCTTTCCAGAAGCTATGTAGAAGAGTGGAATTATATTATCAATGATCACATGACGGATATTATGCAGCGCGTGACAGGTGGATTGTATGAGGACGCGAAGATTGATGAAAAGCTTCGACTGGTGATTAAGAAAAATGGCGCATTTACGGATATTACACAGATTGATGCGACGGATTTCCCATTGGTGCGGATGGCAGTGAGGGTAGGAATTGCAACACGGTTATGCAAAGAGCATATGCCAGTTGTGATCGACGGCTTGCCGCAGATGAACAATACGCAGATGCAGGGATTTTTTGCGAGTATAGAGGAGATTCCATCCGAGCAGATTTTGATTCTGACGGATGATAAACAGTTGGTGTCAAAAATAAAGGATACAAAGTCAACTTATGCTTTGACAAATCTGAGTTAGTGTGGTAGAGTATCACATGCAGCTGGGATTTCTATGCGAATAGAAAGATGGTTGTCATGCTACTGTGGCTCAGTTGGTAGAGCGATTCACTCGTAATGAATAGGTCGTCGGTTCGAATCCGATCAGTAGCTTGGAGATATGCGGGTTGACGATATGTCAGCCCGCTTTTTTCTTAGTGTAAGTTCTGCGAGCGGGAATGTATGAAATTGTATAGATTTATGCAGGATATGGATACAAAATGACGCATGCAGGTACATGATGAAGTTGGGACTGAATAAAATGAGTAAGAAAAGACAGAAAACGACAAATAAAAAAACAGCGCAGAATACGCAGAAAAAATCGGACACAAAGCCGGAAGTGAAACCGACGGATTCGAAGATGAAGTCTGTAAAGAGACAGCCAAAACGAATCCGTGAAGCGCGATTTGACAAGCTGGATAATACCGCGAATCTCTTCCCGGTAATTGCCAGCCGCAAATCAAGCAATGTCTACCGGATCGCGGCAACACTGACCGAGGAGATCCAGCCGGAGAAATTGCAACAGGCGCTCGACATGGTGCTTCCGTATTTTGACGTCATGCATGTGCGTATGAAGACTGGTGTATTCTGGTATTATTTCGAGGATAATCCGAACCCGGCGCCGCGTGTGATGCAGGAGGACATGGGACCTTGCCAGTATATCAATCCGCTGTTAAACCGGGAGTATCTGTTCCGGGTATTATATTATGAACGAAGAATCAGCTTAGAAGTCTTTCATGCATTGACCGATGGCAATGGCGCGCTGATGTTCTTAAAAGAACTCGTGTACCAGTATCTGCGTCTGGTGCATCCGGAGATCGGCAAGGGCGACCGGATGGAATTGCATGAAGAGACGACTGTCGACCGGGAGGACAGCTATCTGAAGCATTATAAGCGTCCGGCGAAGAAGAGCTATAAGACGGAGAAGGCACTTGTGATCCGTGGGGAAATGTTCCCGCGGGAATATTTCGGAATCATGCACGGCTATCTGCATCTGCCGGATGTCAAGCGCGTGGCGAAGCAGTACGGCGTGACTGTCAATCAGTATCTGCTCGGAGTATTTGCATGGTCGGTATATAAGGGCTATATGCACAGTATCCCGCACCGGCGTCCGCTTGCGGTATGCGTGCCGGTAAATCTGCGTCCATATTATGGTTCTGCAACAACGAAGAATTTCTTCGCTGTCGTGTCGGCAATGTTCCGGGCGGAGCGGGAAGATTATACATTTGAAGAAGTGCTGGCACAGGTGGCAGAGAGCCTGAAAGGCCAGATCACGAAGGAACACCTAGAAGAGATCATGGCATACAATGTGTCAAACGAGAAGAACAAGGCATTGCGTGCAACGCCGCTCTTTATCAAGAATATTGCGATGAAGATCATCTATCAGATGTCTGCAAAGGCGAACTCCGGCTGTGTGACGAACCTTGGTCTGGTGAAGCTTGCAAGCCCGTACGACGCGTATGTGGAGTCGCTGTATGCAACCTTGTCCATGTCGAAGAATCAGAACCTGAAGGCAGCGGTTGTGTCGTATAAGGATACGCTGGTGTTCACATTCAGCTCGGCAGTGCGGGAAGTCGATGTGCAGAAGGTATTCTTCCGCAAGCTTGCAGAAGATGGAATTGATGTCTCGGTAGAGACGAATGGAGTGTATTATGAGTAAATGTAATCGCTGTAATATAAAAGTGAAGGATGACAGCCTGATCTGCCCGCTTTGCAAGGGCGCGCTGTCGGAGACAGAGCATGTGCAGCCGGTCTATCCGGACATGTTCCCGAAGCAGCAGCGGATGCGTCTCGCAATCCGCATCGTGACGTTCTGCGTGGTTGTCGGTGTGGTCGTGCTTGGCATCGTAAATTATATGACCTATCATGGTGTTCGCTGGTCACTGGTAAGTCTTGCAGGAATAGCGTATCTGTACTTTACATTTACGTTTACCGCACAGCCACTTGCAGATGAACAGCAGAAAATCATATTTCAGGGAGTAATCAGTGCGGCACTTGTGCTTGCGGTCGATTTTTCTCTTGGCTATGAAGGCTGGTCCGTCAATATCGGAATTCCGGTTGTCGTGATTGCGACGAATATTACAATCTTCGTATTCATGATGGTGCGACGCCGTGACTGGCGAAGCTATATTATGCCGCAGCTCGAACTGACGCTGCTCGCAGCCGTTGAGCTGTTGTTAGTCAGCCTGGAAGTTGTCACATGGAAGCTTCTGACACTGGTTGCAGTATTTACCGTACTCGTCCAGCTCTTCGGAATCTTCGTGATCGGTGGGCGAAGCACTACGCTCGAACTAAACCGCCGCTTCCGTGTGTAGTATCATTATCAAAAGAGAGGTATGTATGAAGGAGAACGACAAGACAAGTCACCGCGCAGAACTGATGCGTGATATCGTAGCCATGGTCAACCAGAACCCGGTTTTAAAGCAGGCATGGCAGAGAAAAAAGGAGAAATCCATTCAGAACACAGAATTTGAATACCCGGAGCACCTTTCCGTAGAACATATCGACATGGGACTGTTCAAGATGGAATATCTGACATGGAACGGCTCGGAGAATCCATACGTGATCCTACAGCTTCATGGTGGTGGTTACATGTCCGGGCTGCAGGGACAGTACCGGAAGATGGCAGGGCTTTACGCCGAGATCAGCAGTGGAGCGGCAGTGCTTTCTGTGGATTACCGGCTGGCACCAGAGTACCCATTTCCGGCGGCATTAGAAGATGCGGTTGCCGCATATAAATGGCTGCGCGATAAAGGCTATGAATCCGATCGAATCATCGTAGTCGGCGATTCGGCGGGCGGCGGTCTGGCGATGGCACTCTGTATGGAACTGCGCACAAATGGCGAGCCGATGCCGGCGGGATTAGTTGCGATGTCGCCGTGGACGGATCTGGCGATCACGGGAGAATCGTACACGAAGAACCGGGAGATCGATCCGGTCTTTGGTGCAGATGGCGGTGGAGAGATGCTGTTGCACAGCCCTTATATCGGGGAAAATGATGCGAAGAACCCTTTGATTTCACCCATGTACGGAAACTTTACCGGATTTCCGCCGATGCTGATTCAGGTCGGGACACACGAGATGCTGTATGATGATGCGGCATCGGTTGCGAAGAAGGCAAAAGAACAAGGCGTTCCGGTACGATTCACAGTATATGAAGGAATGTTTCATGTATTTCAGATGAGCGGCACGGTGATACCGGAGTCAAAGCACGCCTGGGAAGAGGTGGGCGCATTTATGCATAAAGTGATGGGACAGTGGTAAGCGTGTGGAGGTAGAGAGCGTATGCGGATTGCACTGGCACAAACGAATATCCTATGGGAAGACAAACAGGCGAATCTCGTCCGGGCAGAGGAATTTGTGATAGCCGCGGACGCGGAGATCGTATTGTTCCCGGAGATGAGCCTGACGGGATTCTCGATGCATACCGATGTGACGGCAGAAATTTGTCAACCGGATGCTGAGATACAGTCGCGTGCGCAAATGGATAGCACTCCGGACATGACGAACCAACCAACAACTGGCTGGACGATTGAACAGGTATCGTCGCTTGCAAGGCGGCACCACAAGACAATCGGCATCGGCTGGGTAAAAAAGACAGAACCACTCTGTGAGAATCATTATTCGATCGTGACGCCGGATGGTAAAATTGCAATGGACTATGCTAAGATCCATCCGTTTTCCTACGGTGAAGAACATGCACATTTCCGGGGTGGAGAGAAGATTTGTACCGGAAAACTCGGAGAATTTCAGGTAGGTCTTGCAATCTGCTATGATCTCCGCTTCCCGGAACAGTTCCGGACGATGGTGCCGGAGGCTGAGATTTTTATTGTGCCTGCAAACTGGCCGGAGGCACGTACGTCGCATTGGAAGACATTACTTGCGGCACGAGCCATCGAGAATCAGTGCTATGTGGCAGGGGTGAACTGTTGCGGTGATATGGACGGACAGTATTATTCCGGGGATTCGGGGGTGTATGCTCCGGATGGCAGCCTGCTTGTGCCGATGAGGGAAATCCGGCTTGCAGATGATTCCTGCAAGGAAGAAAAACTACTTGTGTATGATATACAAAACGATGTGACAAAGATCCGGGATGCATTTCCGGTATGGAAGGACTACAAACCGATCGAACATCTTAAATAAATCTTAAACATATAAAATCTAGTATCTTAAAATCTATTTTGCGATAATACAGGCAACATAACGAGGGTTGCATGTGTATGGATATCGCACACCCCAGGGAGGAAAAATCATGTATAACATTTTAGTCTGTGATGATGAGAAGGATATCGTGGAGGCACTTGGTATTTACCTGTCTGCAGAAGGGTACCAGGTGACGAAAGCGTACAACGGACAGGAGGCATGTGAGAAGTTGAAAACCGGAGATGTGCAGCTTGTGCTGATGGACATCATGATGCCGGTGATGGATGGTATCACAGCGATGAACGAGATCCGTAAGACGTCCAATGTTCCGGTCATTCTGCTCACAGCGAAAAGTGAAGATACAGATAAGATCCTTGGTTTGTCGGTTGGCGCCGACGACTATATTACCAAACCATTTAACCCGGTTGTTATGATCGCAAGAGTAAAGGCACAGCTGCGCCGTTATATGATGCTTGGCGGAAATGTCCCGAAGGAACTGACGGCAGATACGATCGAGATCGGCGGAGTGTGCCTGGATGACAGGGCGAAGAAGGTTACGATTGATGGAGAGCCTGTGAACCTGACCAAGACAGAATATGCAATCCTGAAATTCCTGATGGAACATCCGAATACGGTCTATGCACCGAAGGATATCTACCGGGCTGTCTGGGAGGATGCACCGTTCGGACAGGAGGGCACCGTTGCGGTACATATTCGCCACTTGCGTGAGAAAATCGAGGCAGACCCTTCGGAACCGCGCTACATCAAGGTAGTCTGGGGACAAGGGTATATGTTTGGGAAGGAATGATAAAATGGACAAATTAAAGAAAAGTGCAGTGGCAAAGGTGGTTGCTGCAATCCTGCTTTCTGTATCGCTTTTTATGGCAGCGGTTTCCAGCTGTGTGGTAGTTGCGGCGATTTCCTACGGCGGTTCCAGCCAGATGCAGGCGGAGGCGATTTACGATGGCTATATGGGAAATCTCGTGGATAATTCCTCGTATCAGGTGGACGAATACTACAAGGCATATGTGGAAAGTCAGGATGATACGCAGGAGAATCATACGATACGGTATTATAAGGATTATTTCAATGAGAAAAACAGCAATTTCTACTTCGAGGTCGTACCGGATGATGCAAAGAAGTATCCAACCTTGTCGAATTATAAGGCAGAAGAGTATCAGTATCATGACGTAAGATCCAGGCGGATAATGACCTATACCGGACAGACGACGATCACCTGTAAGCTTTCTCTGGAGGATATCATTGATTTCTGGAAGAACAATTATGTACCGGACGAATATGATGAGGATTACAGCAGCTATGAAGCGGACGAAACTGTATTTGCAACATCCGGGGAAGTTCCTATGTCAATCCGTGACGTGTACTGGGATTGGAGCAATATTTCCTTTGCGGATATGACCGTGGTTGACAGTGCCGTAGATGACGAAGGCAATGCGGATCCGTATATTCAGCTTGACAACACAAATTTTATTTATTATCTCTCGAACAATTCCGCTTATCAGAAGGCAGTTGCACGTGCGACGAAGAAAGCCGGTGATGTGCAGATATACAATGAGAGCCTGACGCTGGATTATGACGGCAGCCTGACGCAGGGCATTGATATGTATACACCGGTTTCTTACACGCTGTATGCCTATGTCAGATCCGACCTGACTGCACGTGATATCTATGCAGAGTCGATCGTGCTGCGGTATTGCAAGCCAATTGTGAATATGGCACCTTATGTGCTTGCGATTTCGCTGATTATGATTCTTTTTATGGGCGGATTTCTGATTGCAGCGTCCGGACACCGGAAAGGGCAGGAGACAATCACCTGCAATGTATTTGACCGGATACCATATGATTTATTCATTGCAATCGCGGTCGGACTTGTTGCTTGTGGAATTAATTTGCTTACGTGGTATAGCTATTCCACACGGGATGAAATCTTCCTAGCATCCATCTGTACGGCGGTTGTGGCGTTTCTGATTCCACCGCTTCTGATGACGACATCAACCAGACTGAAGGCTTCCGGCTGGGCAATGTTTGCAAACACATTGATCTGGCGGCTTTGTAAACTGCTTGTGCGGTTTGTGAAATGGGTGTTTGGCAAGCTTCGGGATACATTCCGTTTCCTTGGAAGACATTTTAACCTCTATTGGAAATGGATTGGCGGATTGGCAGGAATCGCACTGCTTCGGTTTATTCTCGTGGCTGCGAGTGGTTCTGCCGGACTGGCAATAGTGCTGGATCTTGTATGTGCGGCTTTGCTTGCAGTATTCCTGATCCGCGTGATCGTGCAGATGTATCGGCTGAAGGATGGCGCGAAGAAGATTGCGGACGGCGAGACCGATTATAAGATCGACACGACACATATGCTGCCGGAATTTGCGGCACATGGCGAGACATTAAACTGCATTCAGGACAGCGTGCGCGTGGCAGTGGCAGAGCGGATGAAGAGTGAGCGGATGAAGACGGAGCTTATCACGAACGTTTCCCATGATATCAAGACACCACTTACGTCTATTATCAATTACGTGGATATCCTCTCCAAGGAGGGAGACTTAAGTGACAAGGAAGCAGAATATCTGGCCGTGCTGCAGCGACAGTCTGCAAGGCTCAAGAAGCTGATCGAGGATCTGATCGAAGCGAGCAAGGCGTCTACGGGCAATCTGGAAGTGCATATGGAACCGACCGACGTGGAAATGCTTTTAGAACAGGCGCTCGGAGAATTCGAAGAGCGGCTTGCGGCATGTAAGTTGCAACCGGTAGTGACGAATTATCTGACGAAGAAATATGGTGCGCAGGCAGACTGCCATGTCATGGCAGATGGCAGACATCTGTGGCGCGTGTTCGACAATCTGATCGGAAATATCATCAAGTACGCCCAGCCAAACAGCCGGGTATACATCGATATTGACGAGGCAGAACCGGGAGAGATCACAGTGACCTTCAAGAACATTTCGAAGGAACCACTCAACATCTCTGGCGATGAATTAAAGGAACGGTTTGTCCGTGGCGACCGTTCAAGAAATACAGAGGGCAATGGACTCGGACTATCCATTGCGCAGAGCCTGATGGAATTACAGAACGGCAAAGTGGAAATAATGATTGACGGAGACCTCTTCAAGGTTGTATTATTGTTAAAGACCGGAAACTGTAAAAATTAGGTGAATTTTGGGTAAAATCCAGCAGACCGGCTTATAAAATGTCAATAAAGAGAATAGGAGAAAAAGATGGATATTTTTGACGTTCTATCCATGGTTGGTGGTCTCGCATTGTTTCTGTACGGTATGCATATAATGGGAGACGCATTAGCGAAGATGTCAGGTGGTAAGCTGGAAAAGGTTCTCGAACGCCTTACCTCCAATAAGTGGTCTGCTGTGTTGCTTGGCGCAGGTGTAACGGCAGTCATCCAGTCATCCGGAGCGACGACGGTTATGGTCGTTGGTTTTGTTAACTCCGGTATCATGAAGCTCAATCAGGCAGTCGGTATTATCATGGGCGCGAATATCGGTACAACGGCAACCTCGTGGCTGCTGTCACTGTCCGGTATTGACGGAGGAAGCTTCTTCCTTCAGATGCTGAAGCCGACCTCTTTTACGCCGATTCTGGCTGTGATTGGAGCGATTTTAGTTGTATTTTGCAAGAGTGAGAAGAAACATAACATCGGAACGATCTTACTTGGTTTTGCGATTCTGATGTATGGTATGACCGCAATGAGTTCGGCAGTGGAACCGCTTAAGGATGTTCCGCAGTTCACACAGATTCTGACGAAATTTGAGAATCCGCTTCTCGGAGTTATTGCAGGTTTTGTATTGACGACAATCATGCAGTCTTCCTCTGTGTCCGTAGGTATTTTGCAGGCACTTTGTTCCACGGGCGCTGTCTCCTATGCACTTGCTCTCCCTATCATTATGGGACAGAATATCGGCAGCTGTACGACTGCGATGATCTCAAGTGTGGGAGCAAGTAAGGATGCAAAACGCGCGGCAGCGGTTCATTTTTACTTTAATGTAATCGGAACGGTTGTATTCATGTTAGTATTTTATATCTCCAATGCATTTGTACATTATGCATTCCTGCCGCAGGCGGCAAATGAGGTAGGAATTGCAACGATCCATTCGATCTTTAATATTGCCGCAACGATTGTGCTGCTTCCGCTTTCCGGATTCCTGGAGTTTCTTGCTGTCAAGACCATCAAGGATGACGACGAGGAAGAGGATGAGCTTAGCAAGCATGACAAGGTACTGCAGCTTTTGGATCCTGTATTCTTAGAGAGACCTGGTTTCGCAATCATGCAGTGTCGGAAGGTAGCTTCTGAGATGGCAGAGCTCTCCATGAAATCTGTTGGACGTGCAGTCGGATTGCTTACCGCATACGACGAGGAAATAGCGGAACGGATCCGCAAGGAAGAAGATACCGTCGACAAATACGAGGATCAGCTTGGCACATATCTGCTCCGGCTCTCCACGAAAGATCTTTCGAAGGAAGATGGACACCGCCTGTCACTGATGCTTCATTCGCTGGGAGATATTGAGCGTATCTCGGATCTGGCGGTGAATATACTGTTGGCAGTGGAACAGATGCATAAGAAAGAACTGATTTTCTCGAAGAAGGCGATGGATGAGCTTGCTGTCTACAGCAAGGCATTGAAAGATATCCTGACAATGACAGTCGATGCATTTGAGCAAAATGACCGTTATAAGGCAGCGCTTGTACAGCCTTTGGAAGAATTGATGGACGATATGAACAAAGAACTCAAGAAACGTCATGTCAAGCGTCTCCGCAAAGGCAAATGTACGATTGAGCTTGGACTTAGTCTGTCAGATATCTCGGATACTTACGAGCGTATCTCCGATCACTGCTCGAATATTGCTACCTGCGTAATCCAGGTGGAGGATGATGAACTCGATGCACATGAGCATCGCAAAGAAGTGAAAGAGCAGGATGCGAAGTGGTACGACGAACAGTACCGCGCATATGAACAGAAGTATGCACTGCCATAACAGTTGATAATAATAGAAAGATATGCACGGATGTGCATGCCGGTCATCATGCGGATACATGGTGACGGATCATAACATGTTTTCAATAGACCTGTATTTTATCTGGCGGACAGATGAAATGCAGGGGCAGATAGTTGTAAACGACAATTAATTCTGCTATATTGGGGACATGTTATTTTTATACAGATTTTTGGATTTGTATAATACGCGGTAAGCGGGAATAACAAAATCGGTAGACAGGAAAGAAGGAAGAGGTTATGAAGCTCGAATTAAAAGATATAAGAAAAAGCTTCGGGGAAAAAGAAATCCTACATGGGGTCAGCTTCGCGGTGGAGAGCGGACGGGCACTCGGGCTGCTTGGTCGAAATGGCGCAGGCAAGACGACGACGATCCGGATTATCATGGATGTATTCCATGCGAATTCCGGTGAGATTATGCTCGATGGAGAAATATTTCACCCGACGGCAAGCCAGGTTGGATATCTGCCGGAGGAACGGGGGCTTTACCCGAAGAAGAAAGTACGTGACCAGATGGTGTATCTTGCTATGCTCCGTGGCATGAATAAGAAACAGGCGAATGAGAGCACTGTAAAATGGCTGGATCGTCTTCATGTATCCGAATATATTGACCGGAAATTAGAGACATTATCAAAAGGAAACCAGCAGAAGGTACAGCTTGCGGCAACTCTGGTCGGTGAGCCACAACTGGTAATATTAGACGAGCCGTTTTCCGGGTTAGATCCGGTCAATGCACAGGTGTTAAAGGACGTCATCCGGGAATTGATCCGTGAAGGCCGCATCGTTATTTTCTCCAGCCATCAGATGAGCTATGTGGAAGAATTCTGCGAGGATATCGCGATTATCAATCATGGCGACGTCGTATTAGCCGGACATCTTGATGATATCAAGGATACGTACGGACGTGGCAGAAAGACGATATCGGCGGATAATTACAGCCCGCAGGAGCTGGCTGATATCTGCAGGGAGAAGTTGTCTTCTTATGCGGCTGTTGAGCGTGTGGCTAAAAAGTACGTGGTGCTTGAACTGAAAACCCAGGCTGATATGTGGCAGATCCTTGATATTTGTAAACAGACAGGTGTTGAAATTCACCAGTTTGGAGCCTATGAGCCATCCTTGAATGATATCTTTATCTCTTGTGTCGGGGATGAAGAACCGGACACAGAAGCAGCAAAGGAGGCGGTATAACATGAAACAGTTTTTCACGATATTAAAGTTTGAGCTGGACAACTATTTTAAGAGCAAGTCATACGTGATATCTACAATCCTGATTGCTGTTTTGGCAGCGGGCATCATGTTTGTTCCGCGTGTCAAGGATGCAATTACGGGAGATAAGAAGGATTCTACCGTTCAGGACAGCGCTTCAAAGGAGGATTCTTCCGCAGAGGCGGATGCAGAGCATACATACGGGGTCTACGATCCGGAAGGAATATTGATCATTGACGTGGATGGCTCGGTATGGGGTTCTATGGAAACAGGAATAAATCTGGTCAGCTTTGACAGTGAGGATGCTTTGAAAAAAGCGGTTGAAGAGGAAGAAGCAGCCGCCGGATTCGCGGTTCATTCGCTGTCAGACTACGATTATTATGTATATAACAAGAGCATGGATAATTCCGATGCAGCTGTCTTTGACGGCTATCTGGGGATGCTTGTCAAACTGGATTACTGTGAGAAGCATGACCTGGATCTGAATGAATTCATGGAGGCATCGTATAAGGAGATTACACATGATGAGTATGTGCTTGGCAAGGACAGTACACAGAATTTCTGGTACTGCTATGTGCTTGTAATCCTGATATTTATGCTCATCATCATGTATGGCATGAGTATTGCGTCCTCTGTTACAAATGAGAAGAGCAACCGTTCCATCGAGATTCTGGTTACCAGTACCGATTCAACGGCGCTGTTGTTCGGCAAAGTATTTGCAGGTGCCGTGGCAACGGTATTTCAGGTCGGAATCATTGCTGTCTGTCTGCTTGGTTCGTACCAGTACAATAAAGATTTCTGGGGCATTGACCTTGGCATGTTCCTGGATATCCCAGCCAATGTATTGGTTGTATTTGCAGTATTCGGTATTGGCGGATTCCTATTTTATGCGTTCCTATACGGTGCGCTCGGGGCATTGGTGTCAAAGATTGAGGATCTGAATAAGTCCGCCGGATCGGCACAGATGATTATCATGATTGTATATTTTGTTGTGCTGCTTCAGCTTGACAAGGTGGACGGCGTACCGATGAAAGTCTGTTCCTTCCTGCCGTTTAGCTCTTACAGCGCCATGTTTGCACGTGTGGCGATGGGACATGTACAGACATGGGAGATCATCGTATCTGCGGTAATTCTGTATATTTCCGTTGCACTTATGGGTGTGATCGGCGGTAAGATCTTCCGGAGTTCGACATTGCGTTACGGAAATCCGATCAAGCTTACAACAGCAATCAAAAACCTGCGTAAGAAGGATTCATAATAAATCCAGAAAAGAAATCGGGAAAGAAAAATGGTGGCTAGATCCAGCCACCATCGAATTTCAATATTTCGCCGGTCATATAATCCGGCATTGCCAAAATATGAGAGATACAGGCGGCGGCTTCTTCGGGAGCCGCCATTTTTTCTGCCGGGATTTCCTCGCAGAGCGTCTTCTTCTCTTCGACAGACAGATGACCGTTCATGGTCGTGTCCACGGCACCGAAAGCAATCGCATTGACCGCGATATGGCTTGGGGCAAGTTCCTTTGCAAGTGCCATCGTCAGGCTGTTGATGGCACCCTTCGTTGCCGAATAGGCGACTTCGCAGGAGGCACCGACGAGTCCCCAGACCGAGGAGATGTTCAGGATACGTCCCCGCTGATTCCGTACCATATCCGGAATGACAGCATGACAGGTGTTGTAGACGGATGTCACATTGATGCGCAGGATGCAATCGAATTCCTCCGGTGTCATGTCCTGAAAAAGCCCGACGAGCGAGATGCCTGCGTTGTTGACGAGTGTATCGACCGGATGGCCGGATGTGGCAAGTGACCGGACGCAATCTTCGACAAATGCAAAGTCAGACACATCTCCGGTAAATGGAATGCATTCGCAATTGGTAGTGGTGTGAATCTGATTCGCGACGGCATTTAATTTTCCGTCGGTATTCCGGCTCATAATGGCAACACAGTCGTATTCTTTTGCTAACTGATAGGCGGTGGCTTCGCCGATTCCGCGGGAAGCACCGGTAATAAGAGCTGTTTTCATGGGATTGGGACCTCCTTGTTATTGTTGAAATATCTATAGCAGGATGCAACTTTTTCACAAAAAATCCATACTACGATTATGCTATAAATGGTTGAAAAAAACAACAACATTTGCTATACTTGAAAAATGTATTGAAAAAAAGACTAGAATGAGCGACGGTAGATACGAATAGAAAAAGATGGAAACAACGTATGACGTAGATAGGAGAAAATTATGAGTGGAAAAAAACAGCAGACGGCAGCAGGATTGTTCTTTTCAATGTTGCTTCGCGCAGCCGTTATTATATTAGGACTTGCCATTGTGGCATTTGGCGCATTTTTTGTAATGCAGGCATTAAAGGGGAACACAGCGAAGGATACGCCTGCGACAACCCTCGATGAGAATGCATTGACGGATTCTCAGGTGGATGATCTTCAGATCACACCATCCACAGAGGCTGAGACAACCGAAGCTGCACAGGAGGCTGAGACAGTCAGTGCAACGGATAGGAAGATCCTGGTGCTGAACAGTACCGATATTGCTGGACTTGCAGGACGCTGGTGTGATACATTAAATGCAAATGGATATGCAAACACAAATGCATCGGATTACACAGAAGCACTCGCTGATACAAAGATTGTAGCAAGAGAAGATGGCGTGGGCAAAGAACTGGTACAGTATTTTGCAAATGCCAGCTATGAAGTTGGAACTGTGACAAGCAATGTGACAGAATCCACAGACGGTTACGATGTCGTGATCATTATCGGTGCATCTGACAGCAATCATTAAAAGCGAATAAAAATCAATGGCGGACTCCATACTAGAGGTTAGTATGGAGTCTTTTTTCGTATGGAGGTTTGTGTGATGATTGCAAAGAGGTATGGTCTGATGACTGTGGGGGCATTTTTGATGGCTTTCTCGGTCGTTGTCTATTTTAATCCGCTGGAACTGGTAACTGGAGGTGTGACCGGACTGGCAATCTTACTGGAGCATTTGTTTCATATCCCACTGTGGCTGGTTAATGCGGCGGTCAATATTCCGTTGTTTATCATAGGATATAAGGTACTTGGGAAGCTGATATTTTACCGGACAGTCTATGCGACGGTGTGTCTGTCTGTGTTTCTCGGATTGATCCGTCCACTGCCGCTTCTGACAGGTGATGTACTGGTAGATGGGCTGTGTGGCGGCGTGATCATGGGTGGCGGACTTGGTTTGATCTTCCTGCAAAATGCGTCCTCGGGTGGTGCGGATATGACAGCACAGATCATCAATCGGCGTATTCCGCATGTATCCGTTCCAAAGCTGATGGCAATCGTGGATGGCATCATTATTCTGTTCGGAATCGGCGTGTTTGGGCTTCGCAATGGAATTTATGCACTGATTGTCCTGTTTGTCATGACAAAGGTCTCTGATCTGGTGCTGGAGGGACCAAACCATGCAAAACTTATGTATATTATTTCGAATGAAGAAAAAGCACTTGCGGAATACATTACCGGACAACTGGGACGGGGCGTTACGCGGGTTCCAGCACAGGGTGGATATACCGGCTGCCCGAAGCAGATGCTGCTCTGTGCACTTAGTTCAAAAGAAATGGTAAATGTCAAGCGGAAAATTTATGAGCTGGATGACCGGGCAATCTGTTTTGTGGGGGATATTCGGGAGGCTTATGGTGAAGGTTTCACAAAATATAGCTAGTTAGAATTCGGTAAAGTTTGTGAAAAATCCACAAAAAAATCATGAAAAAATTTTTCATATACAAATTACACAATATTTTTCAGCCTTATTTGTTGAATAGTAATATGGCAACTTCGGGTCATTTGGTGTATCATACAAACATCATGAGTCAGATGATTATAGCTAAAATCTAAGGAGGAAAAATCAAAATGGCTAGTTTACAACTTAAGAATGTTTATAAAATTTATCCAAATGGCTTCAACGCTGTAAAGGACTTCAACTTGGATATTGAAGATAAAGAGTTCATCATCTTCGTTGGACCTTCAGGATGTGGTAAGTCAACAACACTTCGTATGATCGCAGGTCTTGAGGATATCAGTTCCGGTGAGCTTTGGATCGGTGACAAGATGGTCAACGATGTAGAGCCTAAGGACAGAGATATTGCGATGGTATTCCAGAACTACGCTTTGTACCCACATATGTCAGTTTATGATAACATGGCATTCGGTCTGAAGCTTAGAAAGGTACCAAAGGAGAAGATTGATAAGCAGGTACATGAGGCTGCTAAGATTCTTGATATCGAGCATCTGCTTGACAGAAAGCCAAAGGCTTTGTCAGGTGGTCAGAGACAGCGTGTGGCTATGGGACGTGCAATCGTTCGTGAGCCTAAGGTATTCCTTATGGACGAGCCTCTTTCAAACTTGGATGCTAAGCTTCGTGTTCAGATGCGTGTTGAGATCTCTAAGCTTCACCAGAGACTGCAGACAACTATCATTTACGTAACACATGACCAGACAGAGGCTATGACTCTTGGTACAAGAATCGTAGTTATGAAGGATGGTATCATCCAGCAGGTTGATACACCTCAGAATCTGTATGACAAGCCATGCAACCTGTTCGTAGCTGGATTCATGGGTATGCCACCTATGAACTTCATCGATTGTAAGGTTGTTAAGTCTGGAGCAGACGTATTACTTATGTTTGGTTCTCACTCAATCAAGGTTCCTGATGCTAAGGCTCAGAAGCTTATCAGCGGTGATTTCCTTGATAAGGAAGTTGTTCTTGGTATCCGTCCAGAGGATATTCATGATGAGCAGCTCTTCATCGAGTCTTCACCTGAGAGTGTTATCGATGCAAGAATCAATATTTACGAAATGCTTGGTGCTGAAGTATATCTGTACTTCACAATCGATCAGTTCGATATCACAGCAAGAGTAAATGCACGTACAACAGCAAGACCTGGTGATACAGTTCAGTTCGCATTTGACCTGAGCAAGATCCACATCTTCGATAAGGAGACAGAGGAGATCATCATCAACTAGTCAGGTGCTTGGTTCTAAAATTTGAACAAAGTGTGATTTTTCAGAGGAAATGCATAAAAATTATGCGTTTCCTCTTTTTTTTTTTGCATTTTTCGTGTAGAATGTACTTTGTATGAGTATAGGCAATGTCGAATAATTGGAAAGTATTTGACATTGACAGAAGAATATATAAATGTTACAATTTTGTTACAGAATTTTTAAAAATTCACAACAAAGAATAGGGGTGGACGAATGATTTCGAATCAGATACTGCAGGATACGGTTACTGGAATTAAGTCAATTACACGTGTAGAACTCTGTGTGATGGATACCGAAGGTAAGATACTTGCGACAACTATGCGCGGAATGGAAGAGTATGAGGATGAGGTTGTGAAATTCTCTGAATCAGCAGCGGACAGTCAGGTGATTCGTGGCTTCCAGTTTTTTAAGGTGTATGATGAGAATGAACTGGAATATGTCATACTGGCAAAAGGGGATGCCGAGGATGTCTATATGATCGGAAAGATGGCAACTTTCCAGATTCAGAATCTTCTGGTGGCATATAAGGAGCGTTTTGATAAGGACAACTTTATCAAGAACCTGTTGCTTGACAACCTGCTTTTGGTGGATATTTACAACCGTGCGAAGAAGCTGCACATTGAGACAGATGTAAAACGTATCGTGTTTATTATCGAGACAAAGACGGAGAAGGATACCAATGCATTGGAGACAGTCAGAACCTTGTTCTCCAGCAAGACAAAGGATTTCATTACGGCAGTTGACGAGAAGAATATTATTCTTGTCAAGGAAATAAAGCCGAGTGAGACTTACGAGGACATGCGCAAGACGGCAAAAGTAATTGTGGATATGCTGAATACAGAAGCCATGTCATCGGTCAATGTTGCATACGGTACAATCGTCAACGAAATCAAAGAAGTGTCCCGTTCTTATAAGGAAGCAAAGCTTGCACTGGACGTAGGGAAGATCTTTTACAGCGACAGAAAGATTATCGCATACAGCAATCTTGGAATCGGTCGATTGATCTATCAGTTGCCACTTCCACTTTGCAAGATGTTTATCAAGGAGATTTTTGATGGTAAATCACCAGACGAGTTCGACGAGGAGACATTGACAACAATCAACAAGTTCTTCGAGAACAGCCTGAATGTATCTGAGACATCCCGTCAGCTTTACATTCACCGTAATACTTTGGTTTACCGTTTGGATAAACTTCAGAAGAGTACCGGACTTGACCTCCGGGTATTCGAGGATGCCATTACCTTCAAGATTGCCCTTATGGTTGTGAAATATATGAAGTACATGGAATCGTTAGAGTATTAAAAGATACGCTCAAAAGGAGATAATAAGATGTTAGAACTGAGTCACGTGAAGATGAGGTATCCGGCGAGTAAGACGTATGCCTTGAACGATGTAAGTTTGAAGATAGAAAAAGGCGAGTTTGTGTTTATCGTAGGTTCTTCCGGATCTGGTAAGACGACGCTGATTAAGCTGTTGTTAAAGGAGTTAGATCCAACCTCTGGAAAGATCAAGGTTGCAGACACAGATTACAGTAAATTAAAGAGAAAAAATATTCCGAAGATCCGTCGTAAGATCGGTGTTGTATTCCAGAACTTCCGGTTGCTCAAGGATCGTACGGTATATGAGAATGTTGCATTTGCGCAGCGTGTCATTGAGACGCCAAGCCGCTACATTCGCCGGCAGGTACCAGCGATGTTGACATTGGTTGGACTTGCGGATAAATATAAGTCATTTCCAAAGCAGTTGTCCGGTGGTGAGCAGCAGAGAGTTGCACTTGCGAGAGCACTGGTAAATAAGCCAGAGATCCTGCTTGCGGATGAGCCGACTGGTAACTTGGACCCGAAAAATTCATGGGAAATTATGCGCCTTCTGGAGGATGTCAACAAGAAAGGAACAACGGTTGTCGTTGTAACGCATAACAAAGAGATCGTCAATATGATGAAGAAACGTGTAATCACGTTGAAGCATGGCGAAATAATCAGCGATGAGCAAAAAGGTGGGTATATCGATGAGGATTAGTTCATTCATGTATAGTATCAGACAGGGTATTAAAAATATTAAACGAAACCTTTTGTTCTCATTGGCATCAATCGGAACAATTGTTTCCTGTCTGTTCTTATTTGGTTTATTTTATTGTGTGATCGTGAATTTCCGTACAGCAATGACGGATCTGGAGAATACAGTTACGATCTCTGTATTCTTTGATGAAGGTGTAACAGATGAGAATATCACGATGATCGGTCAGCAGATTCGACTGCGTGATGAGGTCAATACACTGGATTTCATTTCCGCAGATGAGGCATGGAAGCAGTATGCAGAAGAGAAGTTTGATGATCCGCAGGCAGCGATTGATGCATTCCAGGGGGACAACCCATTGAAGAACAGTGCATCATATAAGATCACATTGAAGGATCTGTCAAATCAGGCAGAATTTGTACAGTACTTAAAGGGATTGACCGGTGTACGTAAGGTACTTAGCTCCGAGGTAACTGCAGACGGTGTGGCAGCACTGAACAGCGTTGTCAGCTATGCATCCATCGGAATTATTGTGATCCTGTTGCTCGTATCGATCTTCCTGATCAGTAATACGATTACAATCGGTATTACTGTGCGTAAGGAAGAAATTGGTATCATGAAGCTGATTGGTGCGACAAACTTCTTCGTACGTGCGCCATTCATTGTAGAGGGTGTTGTGATTGGACTTGTGGGATCATTGATTCCATTGATCTTGATCTACTATATGTATGATACAGTGGTTCAGTACATCATTGGCCGGTTCTCCGTTGTACAGAGCTTATTTGCATTTGTACCGGCAAAGGAGATATTTGCAGTTCTGATTCCGTTATCTGCGGGTATTGGTATCGGACTTGGTTTGATTGGTAGTTTATTGACAACACGGAAACATTTGAAAGTTTAGGAGGGAAGCATATGAAGTGTAAAAAGCTTGTAAGAGCAATCATTGCATTTGCTGTGGCTGGAAGCATGAGTATGACGGTAAATGCGACGAGTATTTCGGACCTGAAAGATCAGAAGGATCAGAAGGAAAGTAAGAAGGAAGAAGCAGAAGCCGTTCTTGCCCAGTTGGAGAAAGAACAGAATTCAATTCTGGATGCGATTGCAGAACTGGATGCGCAGGTAACGGAATATACAAATGAAATTACAGATCTGGAGGCACAGCAGACCCAGCTCGAAGCCGATATTGAGACGAAGCAGACTGAGCTTACGGCTGCACAGGAGAAAGAGCAGGAACAGTATGAGGCGATGAAAGAGCGAATCAAATACTCATACGAAAATGGTAATCCATCGTATCTGGATGTACTTTTCTCAACCTCCGATATCTCGGATATCGTAAATCAGGCAGAATATGCAGATCAGATTTATTCTTACGATAAGAATATGTTTGATGATCTGGTAGAGACACGACAGACGATCGCAGATACAAAGGCCGGTCTGGAAAAAGATCTGAAGGATGTTGAGGATATCAAACTGGAAGTGGAAGACAACAAGGCTGCTGTCGAGGTTATGATCGAGGGTAAGCAGGTACAGGTAGCAAACTACGAATCATCCATCGGTGATTACGAGGCAACGATTGCAGAGCTGGAGCAGGATATCGAGGCAACCAATCAGGCAATCGCAGCCGCAGAGGAAGCATATAGACAGCAGCAGGCAGCCGCAGCGGCCGCGGCAGCAGCTGCAGGAAGCACAACAACGGCACCGACAGATGTAAATATCACATATACAGGTGGAAGCCTGCAGTGGCCAGTATCAACTGGAGGAACGGTTACTTCCAGATTTGGACCGAGAGAGAGTCCTGGAGGTATTGGTTCGAGATATCATCAGGGATTGGATATTGGATGTCCGACAGGAACACCGATTGTAGCATGCGAGGCTGGAACGGTAATTGCGGCGTCTTACTCAAGCTCGATGGGTAATTATGTAACGGTTGCACACAGTTCGTCTATGTCAACTACATATATGCATAATTCAAGCTTGTGTGTCAGCGTGGGACAGACGGTATCGCGTGGACAGGTCATTGCGCTTGCTGGAAGTACCGGAAATTCGACAGGTCCACATTGTCATCTTGGATTAAGAATCAATGGAAGCTATGTTGATCCATGGCCGTATTTACAATAAGATGAAAGCGCAAGGTTAAAGGAGAGTAAAAGTAGACGTGAAAAAGAACATGAAAAAACTATGGGCTTTGGCGTTGGCAACCGCGTTATCTGTTGCATGTATCGGTTGTGGAAATCAGACAGAGTCAAAGAAGAATACACGGGAATCCATTGATGTACAGACGGATTCGGATGCAACACAGGCAGATACGTCAGAACCAGTAGTTGCATCGGATCTGTGGCAGGACAGTTCAGTTGCAAAGAAGGTCGATGAGATCAATTCCCTGATTGACAAGTATTATTATTTCGATGTTGACCGTGATAAGCAGGAAGAAGCGTTGTATGACGGAATCATGGATGGTCTGGATGATCCGTACTCTGTCTATTATACAAAGGAAGAGTATGCAGAACTGCAGGAAGATACTTCGGGTGAATATGTAGGTATCGGTGCAGTTGTGACGATGAATTCCGATATGCGTGTCGAAATCGTACGTCCGATCAAGAACAGCCCGGCTGAGCAGGCTGGACTGAAGGCAGGCGATATTTTAGTTCAGGTAGATGACACGGAGATTACCGATCAGGAGCTTTCTGTGGTAGTAGATATGATCCGTGGCGAAGAAGGAACGAAGGCACATCTGAAGATTTACCGTCAGGGCGAATCCGATTATCTGGAGTTTGATGTAGAGCGTCGTACTGTGGAGAATTACACGGTAGAAAGCGAGATGCTGGATGATCAGGTTGGTTATATCGCAGTTACACAGTTCAACGACAATACAGCACAGGAATTTGAAGATGCTATCGATGAGGTGCAGGCAAATGGAGCCAAGGCAGCTATCATTGATTTGCGTGATAATCCGGGTGGACTTCTGACAGCCGTTGTTGATATGTGCGATTATATCATGGACGACGGTGTCATCGTATCCACGAAGGACCGTGATGGAAATGTGCTTGGTGAGTACAAAGACAGTGGAAAACATAGTGTCGATATTCCATTGGTTGTACTGGTAAATGGCAATAGCGCCAGCGCATCTGAGATTTTCTCTGGTGCCATGCAGGATTCCGGTAAGGCGAAGCTGGTTGGTACAACAACATTCGGTAAGGGTATTGTTCAGTCGGTTATTCCACTTTCCGATGGAACAGCTGTGAAGCTTACGGTTGCAAAGTATTTTACACCAAATGGAAATGACATTCATAAGAAGGGCATCACGCCAGATTATGAAGTAGAACTTCCAGACGGACAGACATCCGCAGTTAATATTGACCGTGCAGATGATACACAGTTACAAAAAGCGCAGGAAGTTATTGCAGAGATGCTAAATAATTAGTATAATAAGCAGGGGTTTTATCGAAAGATAGGACTCTTGCTTATTTTCTTATAAATATAATAAGAGGATGAGTAATTATATACAATCGTGGTTACAACACATGATATAATGAGGCACGCTGATGCGTGCGCAGGTCATCACGTTATTGCATGGTGGCAAGAAATACAATAAATCAGAGAAGAAGGGAGACGCACATGAATAAGGAAATGATTATCGTGCTTGATTTTGGTGGTCAGTACAACCAGTTGATTGCACGTCGTGTCCGTGAATGTAATGTGTATGCAGAGGTACATCCGTACACCTTGTCGCTCGACAAGATCAAGGAAATGAATCCAAAGGGAATCATTTTCACGGGTGGTCCAAATAGTGTGTATGGCGAGGAGTCACCACGCTATCAGAAGGAAATATTTGATTTGGGAATTCCGATTCTCGGAATCTGTTATGGCTCGCAGTTGATGGCATATATGCTTGGAGGTACCGTGGAAACTGCGCCAGTCAGTGAGTATGGCAGAACCGAAGTGGATGTAGATAACAGCAGTGCTATCTTCCAGGGCGTAAAGCCACAGACAATCTGCTGGATGAGTCACACAGATTATATTTCAAAGGCACCAGAGGGATTTAAGGTTGTTGCAAAGACACCAGTTTGCCCAGTTGCAGCGATGGAGTGCCCGGAGCGCAAGCTGTATGCGACACAGTTCCATCCAGAGGTTATGCATACTGAAGAAGGACAGAAGATGCTGTCAAACTTCGTTTATAACGTATGTGGATGCTCCGGCGACTGGAAGATGGATTCATTTGTTGAGACAACAATCCGTGAGATCCGTGAGAAGGTTGGAGACGGAAAGGTATTATGTGCCCTGTCCGGTGGTGTCGATTCCTCCGTAGCAGCCGTTCTTCTCTCAAAAGCAGTAGGAAAGCAGCTTACCTGTGTATTCGTTGATCACGGCTTACTTCGTAAGAACGAGGGTGATGAGGTCGAGGCAGTATTTGGCCCGGATGGCCCATATGAGCTGAACTTTATCCGTGTCAATGCACAGGAGCGTTATTATAAGAAATTAGCTGGTGTTACCGAGCCAGAAGCAAAACGTAAGATTATCGGCGAAGAATTTATCCGCGTATTCGAGGAAGAGGCAAAGAAGATCGGCGCGGTTGACTTCTTAGTACAGGGAACGATTTACCCAGACGTGATCGAGTCCGGACTTGGAAAGTCCGCAGTGATCAAGAGTCACCACAATGTAGGTGGACTTCCGGATCATGTTGATTTCAAAGAAATCATTGAGCCGTTGCGCCTGCTTTTCAAGGATGAAGTAAGAAAAGCCGGATTGGAGCTTGGCATCCCGGAATATCTGGTATACCGTCAGCCATTCCCAGGACCGGGACTTGGCATCCGTATTATTGGTGAAGTAACCGCAGACAAGGTTCGTATCGTGCAGGATGCAGATTACATCTACCGCGAGGAGATTGCCAAGGCAGGACTTGCCAAGAACCTCGGACAGTATTTCGCAGCATTGACCAATATGCGTAGTGTCGGTGTTATGGGCGACGAGCGTACCTATGACTACGCAATCGCACTTCGTGCAGTCAACACCAGCGACTTCATGACCGCCGACTGCTCCGAGATCCCATTCGAAGTATTGCAGAAGGTTATGACACGAATCATAAATGAAGTAAAGGGCGTAAACCGTGTAATGTATGATCTGACGAGTAAACCGCCTGGAACGATTGAGTTTGAATAATGTACATGAGCCAAGAAATGCCGAATTTACGGCGTTTCTTGGCTCGTTTTGGGTTGCGTGACAATCAAATGACAATAAAAATTTCATTCATAATAGATTGCAATAGGGTGAATTACTTTTAGTGACCCCTGTTGAGAAAAGAAGGATAGCATCATCTGATTTATTCCTATACCGATATCTGCAATAGGAGAAGAAGTTTTTTCTTTTGGAGAATCGTCAGTTTCTTCTTCGTCAGAATTTGAATTAATTTCATTGGTAATGTATCCTAACACTTTAATTTTTCCCCCAAATTTGAAAGATGTCATTTCGATGTTATCTCGCATATATTTGTCATTAAGTACAACCATATTGCTGCCAATGCACATTGTATGTCTGTATGGAATAAGTAAAATCAGCATATCAATAATTTCTTTTATGTTATCATAGCTTTTATCTGATTCAGAGCAAGCTGCTTTAAACTGGTATGAATATCTTTTATTGATTTCATTTGTATTTGCATTTGGTTGAGCCAATTCGATATCTTGTTGAATCTTTAGTAAGGCTTGAATTTTATCACGTTCACTCTTTTTAAGAAAGTCAACAAATTTTTTTTCACTAAATATTTTATTATAATAATCCAAATCCAAAATATAAAAATCATCATGAATTTCGATGAAATCTCCTATTTTCTGCTCTGTCAAAAGATTATTGCTATTTAAATAGTTCATAAGTTGATCGAATGCATTATCATGAAGTAATTTTGTTTGTACGTCACTTATCAGCTCGGTGTTAGATGTATCTTTTAGGTGTCGATATGTAAAATCCATTTTTCCCTCAATTCCTTTTCCGAATACAGTCAAATCAGCACCTGCTTCAAGATTGGATGTGCGTTCAGATTGTTTGTCTACAGTAGTTTCGCTTTGTGATTGTGTTTCTTGAGATTGAACTAATCCATCATATATTTGTGCAATATATGAATTAAGGGTATCAGTATCTAAATATATAAATCTTCTCATAATAATTAATCCTTTCCTGTGATTATGTTTAATCTATTCCTTCTTCGGTTTCCTTTTCCTCTTCACATAAGAGAAATCCGGAAACAAGTCTTTTAACAATTCAGCAGTTTCTTCTGCATCGTCATCCTCATTCATTTTCTGAACTAGTAGCTGGTCGTCATCATCAAGATTCAATGAGACAGTGTACTCTTTATTTGGGTCTGTTGGGTTCATTGGGTACTTTACCTCTTTGAGATAATACTCCGTTTCTGATATTTCATCATCTTCCAGCTTGTCTCGTAAACTTGCCCAATATTCAACCATCTTTCGAAAGTTATTAAGGTCTTCCTGTGGACGGGGACCGGCACTTGGAAGCCGCTCTTCAAATTTGAAGCATACTTCTCCATCTTTCATAGTAGGCCGTAGTCCGTATGCCCATTCAATGTCAAACAGCACATGAAGTGCGCTGAATATGTTTGCAACATCAGGGTCAGATAATGCATAAAAGCTGACCCCCAGATTGTTTGCAATATTTAATAAAGTTGCTTCATCCGGATATCTGTTTCCGAGCTCATAGTTTCTGATGGTGGATTCGTTTAATCCACATTTATCTGCTAATTCCTTTTGCGTCATGTCAGATGCAATTCTGAAATTTCGAATCAAATAGCCTACCCGGCTGGTAAATTTCTCGCCCATTTTAACTGCTCCTTATTCGTGGAATGAGTGTTGTAGCATGCACGGAGACACGTGGTACAAACCATGCATCTGCGTACATTATATCATCAACAGTGCAAAAATGAAATGTTTTTTACTAAAAAGTATTGACAGTACAAAAATGAACTGCTAATATAAAGCACATCAAAACCGTTCAGAAATGAACTGAATAATAAAACAAAAGAGAGGAGGTATTTGCTTATGGAGAACAAACGATTTTTAACAGCGCAGGATGTCATGGAAATGTTGGATGTATCACTATCTTATGCGTATAAACTGATACGACGGCTGAATGCGGAACTCGAGGCTGATGGATTCGTGACAATAAAAGGGCGTGTCAGTACACAGTATTTTATGAAACGAATCTACGGGCTATCTACGGATAAGGAGGTGGGATAGATGGCGGTTATCAAGAATAATAAGACTGGAATGTGGGAGGTGAGAACCTATTATAAGGATTTGACCGGAGCAAGAAAACAGAAAACCAAGAGGGGCTTTGCCAAGAAGAGCGAAGCCCTCGAATGGGAGCGGAATTTCAAGCTGAAAGAGGATCAGAGTATCAGTATGAGTTTCAAAAGTTTTGTGGATATTTATTTGACGGATTTAGAACCAAGGATAAAACGCAATACTTTCCTGACAAAGAAGCACATTATTGAGACAAAGATTCTGCCTTATTTCGGAAAACGAAAACTGGATGATATTCGAACCTCGGATGTCATTCAGTGGCAAAATGAGATTATGAAGCTGAAAAAGGATAATGGGGAGTTGTTCTCCCCTACGTATCTGAAAACCATTCATAATCAGCTCAGCGCAATATTAAATCATGCTGTAAATATGTATGGTCTGAAAGATAATGTGGCACGAAAAGCCGGGACTATGGGTAAGGAAGAAAATAAGGAAATGGAGTTCTGGACGCAGGAGGAATTTCAGGCATTTTTAGAGTTCGTGGCAGACAAGCCTATTTCCTATTTTGCATTTGAAATGCTTTATTGGACAGGTATTCGCGAAGGTGAGCTGCTTGCCCTGACGCCGGCAGATTTCAATTTTGAAAAGAAAACACTCAGGATTAACAAATCGTATCAGAGGCTGGAAGGAAAAGATGTGATTACAGACCCGAAAACTCCGAAGAGCAACAGAACCATTGTCATGCCGGATTTCCTTGCTGTAGAGATGGAGGATTTTATAAGTAGCCTTTATGGAATAAAGGATGATGACAGAATTTTCACTATTTCAAAAAGCTATCTGCATCATGAGATGGACAGAGGTGCAAAGCTTGCAGGAGTAAAGAGAATACGGATTCATGGATTACGACACTCGCACATTTCATTGTTAATCGATTTAGGATTTTCTGCATTGGCAATAGGTGAAAGAGTCGGACATGAGGCGGTAGATATCACGTATCATTATGCACATTTATTTCCAACGGTGCAGACGGATATGGCAGCACAACTGGAAACAGAAAGGGAGGCGTTAGTCAATGTCAGAAAAGAATAGAGACGATAAAAACAGGTGGCGGAATGTGACAATAGCATTTCGCATGTCACCGGAGGAAAACGAGGAGTTGAATAACAGAGTGAAGCTCAGCGGATTTCGTACCAAGCAGGATTATATAATCCAGAGTGTTCTTCATCAAAAGGTGGTTGTCACAGGTAACCCGTTGATGTTAGTGCAGTTCCGGCAGAACCTGCAAAAGATTGAGCTCGAGCTTGAGAGGATAGAAAAGGCATCGGATATGGATGGGGAGTTACTTACTCCCATCCGTTCCATGCTGGAAATATTGGAAGGCTTCAAGGAACAACCGAGAACATTGGCAGATATGAAGCAACTTACAGTACCAAATGAGGAATAACAGATGTTTTGTATAAAGGAAGTGACTGCTATGAGCGAAGAAACATTATTTGAAAAATTAGGTGTGAAATACATAGAAAAAGATGGCATTTTTTATCCATTGATTACATTAGGTGGAGAGGAGAACAGTACAGATGTTGGCAAATATGGTCGTATGTGGATGGATTACATACAGAAGGAATATCCGCAGCGATACAGAAGTCTGGTACGATTTGGCGAATTACATGACAAAGCAACCGAGGTAAATAAAGTAGCTCATGAATTGCTGGAGGATATTGAAAATGAGTGGTTGCGTAAACACAAACCAAAGCATGCGAATTCTTTTGTGGAAATGTACCAGCTACGAACTCAGGCGAGAATGATAGCAGAGGAAGTAGTTCTGCATGATGTGGTGAATTGTTTTCATTAGGGGATAAGTGGAGTTCTGTATCGGAGTTGTGGCTGGTAAATAATATGTCGCGTATCCGCGACTTATAAGCTCCCGAAAGGGGAGCTTTATCCGGCGGGGAGAGCCGTATAGCCACTCCGGAGAGGAGCGCAAAACCCGCTTGTGGGTCTGCATTTTTGATGGCGAAGCTGTCAAAAGTGCTTTTGCGTTACTTTTGACAAAAGTAACAAAACCTTCCCAGGGAAATCTGCTGTTTCGTGCCGTATCCGGCACTCATTACGGATAAGAAGGAGGTGCTTATTTACATACCAAAAGAGGAGGATTTTGACAATGGAAAGAACAATAAGTTTCATGAATGGGGAAGGTTCCATCGGGCACAACACAAGAAGATTTATAGCTGACAATGTAGATGCCAGCCGTACCAAGAATAATATCATTCTTATCCATGAGGATATTAAGCAGGCATATCATAAATTGTTTGACGAGGCACTTAAGGAATATAATGCAAAACAGAAACGCAAGGACAGGCAGATTAAAAGTTATTATGATAAGATTTCCCGAAGCAAACAGGAAAAATTATTTTATGAGGTTATCGTTCAGATAGGTAATAGGGATGATACCGGAGTAGGTAGTTCTTCTGCAGAGGTTGCAACATGGGTACTGAAGGATTATGTGAAAAAGTTTCAACTTCGCAATCCACAGCTTTATGTGATTGGTGCTTATATTCATTTGGATGAGGAAACACCACATTTGCATCTGAATTTTATCCCTTGGGTATCCGGTTGCAAGAGAGGATTGGAGACAAAGACAAGTCTTAAGGCGGCACTTGCTACCAGAGGATTTGTAAGTGAAGGCAAAGGGAACACCGAATGGAAGCAGTGGGCGGAGGCAGAGAAAGATGATATTGCTCTTATTATGAGCCGGTATGGAATTGACTGGAAAAAGAAAGATATACACAATAAGCATTTATCCGTACTGGATTATAAGAGGCAGGAGCGGGCAAAAGAAGTGGCTGCACTTGAGGGGGAGATAGAGGGCGCACAGGTTGTTCTGGAATTAAAAGAGGAACGGATTGAGTCTCTGGAAAAAGAAATTGAAAGTAAGCGAGACGATTTCAGAAAAGAACAGTCTGAGGCTCAAAAGAAGCTGGATGATACCATAGCCGAAAATCAGAAATTGCAGTCGGAAACAACGGATTTACGCTTAAAGAATTCGGAATTACGGCTGGAATATTATGAGAATGTAGATAAGCTCACGGATAAACAGAAGGAAATTGAGGCTGCGCAAAAAGATGCTGACAAGTGGATGATGATATCGGATACTGCAAAATTACAGACTGAACGGGCTGAATTTGAACTGGAAGAGGCGGAAAGGCTTAAGACGGAACTGCTTGGTGTGGTCGATGGAGATGATTATCTGAAGGAGCAGGTGATAGAGCTGAGGTATCAGAATCAGGTATTGCGAGAGGAGAACCGTAGCCTAAAGGAGAAGCTGGAAAAGGCATATGAGTTTATGAAACAGTTTGTGATTGGCGGGATTAATCTACTTGAGAAGTTTATGGAGTGGCTTGGAGAAAAGGTCAAGGAAGTGGAGAGAGGAAGGTGAAAAGAATGCAAAAGAATGCAAAAGAATGCTTTGCATGGTTGACTTATAGCTTAATTTAAGGTAATATTTAATAAAAGAATGCAAAGGAGATGGATTATGAGGTACACATATTTAGACTTAATTGAAGAGGTTCTTAGAAGTGAAAAAAGAGAGATGACCCTTGGGGAGATATGGGAAGTTGCTGAAGAAAAAGGATATAGTAAGAAACTTATGTCCATAGGTAAAACTCCAGTTAATACTATGAATGCATGTATAAGAAAACATATTGAGAAATCTAAGAATGTTAAGTTTAAGCAAACATCAAAGAATCCTGCATTGTATTACTTGAATAACTAGAGAAAGGTATGTTGCAATGATTAATGATTATATAAACACTATTTTTAATGTGGATTGTCTTGAAGGAATGAAAGGTATGCCAGATAATTCAGTAGATTTGGTTATTGCCGATCCACCGTATAATCTGTCTAAAGGTGCAAAGTGGAAATGGGATAATAGTGTTGTTTTAAAGGGAATGGGAGGAAATTGGAATAAAGTAATGGTTGATTGGGACGATATGTCCTTTGAAGATTACTGGAATTTCACAATTCAATGGATATCAGAAGTGAAAAGAATTTTAAAACCCACTGGTTCTGTATGGATTTTTGGAACATATCATAATATGGGAATTATCAATGTCATTTGTCAAATGTTGGAAGTAGAAATAATTAACGAGATTGTATGGTTTAAGCGTAATGCATTTCCGAACCTTTCAGGCAGGAGGTTCACAGCTAGTCATGAGACTATTTTATGGGCACATACCGGAGGAAAAAAAAGACAGTATTACTATAATTATGAATATATAAAGAATACGGATTTTCCGGAAGATTTGATTAAGCAGCCGGGTAAACAAATGAGAACCGTATGGGATGTTCCAAATAATAAATCCAGGGAAGAGTTGGCATATGGAAAACATCCAACACAAAAGCCAATAAGATTATTGAAAAGAATAATTTTGGCATCATCAAAAGAAGGTGATATGGTATTTACACCATTTAGTGGTTCTGGAAGTGAGTGTGTAGCTGCAAAAATGTGTGGAAGGAACTATTGTGGATTTGAAATAAATAAGGAATACTATAATATCTCATTAGAAAGATTAAAACATTGTGAAAGAGAGAATGTTCAAATTAGTTTATTTGAGAAAGGTGTGTGTGAAGATAATGCGAATGGAACCGGTAATTAAATGGAGCGGCAGTAAAAGGTCACAGGCACAGGAAATAATTAAGCGCTTTGAACAATTTGATTGTTATTATGAACCGTTTCTAGGCGGAGGATCTGTTATGTATGCAGTTAATCCGTCCAATGCTATTTGTGGTGATATTTGTGAACCATTAATTGGATTTTGGAAGATGGTTCAAAGCAGTCCGCGGGAAGTGATAAGTTATTATTCAGAGGAATGGAATCGTTTGCAAAAAGACGGCTATGAAGTTTATTATGACATACGTTCTAGGTTTAACGCAGATAAGTCACCGTTGGATTTACTGTTTTTATCTCGTACTTGTGTAAATGGATTGATAAGGTTCAATACAGAAGGTGAGTTTAATAATTCTTTTCATCATACGCGAAAAGGAATAGACCCTAAACGTTTTGAAAAAATTGTATTGGATTGGCATGAAAGAATTCTAAATGTTCAATTTCTCTGTGGTGATTACAGAGAAACGACACAAACAGCAACAAAAAAAGATATAATTTACTTAGATCCTCCGTATGAAAATACTAAGGGAAGATATTACGGAACTATTGATTATGAAGAGTTTTATGAGTATCTGGACGATTTGAATAAAAAAGGAATTAGATATGTATTGTCATTTGATGGAATACGTGGTGATAAAGAATATGAGACAGGTATACCAAAAGAACTGTATGTGAAGAAGTTCTTTTTGGCATCAGGGAATTCTTCATTCAAAAAGGTTATGGATAAAAGCAATGAGCAAGTGTATGAAGCCTTATATTTAAACTGGTAAGAGAAAATCTCTTACCAGTTCGTAAAACAAATTTAAAAGATATCGAAGATGTTGATAGGTGAATTACGATGTTGGATTATGTTGATTAGATATTCAGCTAAAGTGTTACCAATAGAGGAAAAACCTTTGATTTGTACCTTGCAACGAGAGGTACTGCTATCTATATTGAATCCTATCAATACATCACAGTTACATTTGCTTGAAATAGTAGATAAATCAAAATTGCTAGGGGCAAAAAAGCATCCTATAGAAGCACAAGCAAAATCAGATACAGATACTGTTGATGTAGAAATGGTCCAAACATCTGAATTTAATTGACGCTCTACACTAGGCGGATAAGATAGCAAATCAAATATGTATTTTGTTAACGCTGGTCCAATGTTTGGTTCCAAATTTCTTGGTAATTCCTTTGATTCGGTGCATATTATTAATGGTTTTTCAAATAAATTGAATAGAACGGTAATATGGTCAGGCCTTTTGCTGTCACTCACACGGGGTAAGGTCAGCCATCTAAATTCTGTTCCGATTGCAGGATCGTTATTGTTTATTAGCGATATGCCACTCCAATCACCACCTGGAGGATTACAAAACCCTTCAAATGTGTTGGGAATTATATAGTTAAAAATAGTGTGTATAAATGTATCAACATCATTTTCGGTATAGTGAGTTGGGTATGGAGAAATAAGCATATCTGTTGCTTGCTTTTTTACAGATAAAGAAAAAATTTTATTATCTTTGTTTGGTATTAAGCGAACAATGTTTGGGGCATCTACAACTTTTGGTATCTTTGGGGCATCAAGTATAATAAAATCGCTTAATGACATTATGGCGCTCCATAATCCGTTTCCGCTAGATAAGGATAGGATGTTTTGGTCTAATTTTTGTATGGTGGATTCCAAAGTTTCACCATATACAAAAGTAAGAATTTCAGTTGATTCACCGAAAAGCATTGCTATTAAAGGAAGAATCCCTCTATCTGGTCGTGCGTCATCTCCGTGTGGCTTGAATCCTTTGAACATGCAAATGATTAAGTCGTTTGGGGTGGCTAATTTTCTGTAAAATTCATCGTTCATTTCAGGATAAAGAGTAAGTAACTCATTTGCAAAAGCAATTTTGTTATTAGAAGGAATTAAGCCAAATGGTAAATCTTTAGAGGCAATTCCAGCACTATATTTAGTTGCTAAGCTTGAAAAATCCTTGTTACGACCGGTGATTGATTTTTTTGCAATTTTCTTTGCAAAAGGGAAACGATTATTCTGTCTTGAAAATGCAATAATGTCTCCAGAATAATCATTTTGTATAGATGCCCAATCTTCTTTGTTATAGCTATTTGAACTGTTTGGAGTTGTCATGTAATCCATTATTTTTAAGCTTTTTTCGATTAATGAAGTGTATATAGGGGTTACATCAGTGTTATATATTAAGCCATAAAGCAATGAATATACATCTTTTTCACCAAATAGTGATGTATCAAAATTTTGCAATGATGAATCGAAAGAAGGTTGGAATTCTTCTGACTGAAAATAGACTTGTATAGCTGGATATTTCCAATTCTTTGATGCGTTGTAGTAGCTATAAGGGATAGCAACATTCGGAAAACGTAAAGCCTTTCTGTTTCTATTTTCGTCTAATTCATATTTTACAAAATCGATGATGTATAGATATGGGCAAATGTTTGCTCTGGCGGTTGAGTATGCTCGTCCGCTACGTTGCCATGCTTGATTACCCGCTTGTAATGCGCTACAGAATTCAATGGCAAGGAGTATTTTTTCGCCGTCATCAGTTTCTTCTGTAAAAAGAACATCTGGGGTTTCATTTAGAAAGCTCCCATTATCTCTTAATATTTGGAATATGTTGGAAAGCCATCGGTCACTAGTGTTTTTGTTAAAACCAGGGAAATATTCAAAAAATAAAATGTCAGAATCAATAGTAGTTACTTTTACAGAGGGACATGCAGGCGAGAGAAAAAAACGTTCTGCCTTTTGTATATGGATAGATTTTGTAATAAGATTGAAGAGACGTTCACATTCGACAATATTATCTCCGTGTATTCTAAAGTGTTTGATCATAAGTACCCCCTTATGTATGAATGTATAATATACTATTATATCACATATTATGGGAAATGGCGCTAGAATTTCGAGAGACGTTTTAGAGTTGCATCACAATAGTCCTTACAAATATCACATCCTATAAATCTACGGTTCAGATTTAATGCTGCTTCACCTGTAGACCCAACACCCATGAAAGGATCCAATACTATTTCGTTTGGATTTGAGGCTATTCTAATCAAATGTTCAATAAGTACAAGGGGCTTTTGCGTTGGATGATTTGGAGAAGATATTTTTTCAGGATATCTACAAGAAGGACATTCAAAGAAGTTGTGCATTTCTTTTTGACCTAAGAAATTCCAAGTATGATGCTTGTTCCAAAGACAGACTACTAATTCGCAACTATTAAGAAAACTATTTTTATATACACTTTCTGTTGGAGTGGTTTTGTGCCAGACAAATATTTGAAAGGTTTTGAATTCTTTGTCAAATGCTTCATGCCATTTGCCAAGAAGAGAATAACTAGTAAAAATGAAAATATTACCTTTGGGAGAAATAACTCGTTTGAAATCTTTTACGTAGTCTAGGGGATTTATAGAATATTTATCCCATTCTGCAATGTCATTATTGATCGTTTTTCCATTAGTGAGTTTAATGTTACCAGTAGAATTCAAAGCAATATTGTATGGGGGATCGGTTAAGATTAGGTCGATAGAGCTGTTTGGAAGTCGAGATAGAAGACTTAGAGCATCTTCGTTAAATAGTTTATACTTATTTTTATTTGTAGAAAACATATATCCTCCTTTTGCATTTTATGGTATATTATTATACAGCATGAAAGTTTTATAGTAAACAGAAATATGACAGAAATTAAAGAAATAGTATTATAGCAAGGAAAGGTAGAAATATGTTTGAGAATGGTTCGGAGATTTTAAGGTTTGATTGTCATTTGCATACAGTGAGTGATAAAGAATTTAAGTATGATGGTGAGTCTGACAAATTTATTTCCAGCTATGTTGATAAATTGAAGTCTGAAGGTATTGGGGTTGGAGTTATAACCAACCATAATAAATTTGATTATGAACAATATAAAGCGTTAAAAAAAGCTGCAAATAGAAATGGTATATTCATTTTGCCGGGAGTAGAGTTATCCGTAAAAGAAGGTGCAAGTTCAGTACATATGTTAGTAGTATTTAATCCGGTTGAGTGGATATGTAATGGAATAGACCATATTTCAAGAATGGTTAATGCGTTGTTTTTAGGAATAGATGATCCCGGAAATGAAAATACTTGTACAGAAAAGGATTTGTTGACTGTTATTAATGAAATGGACAAGCAGAACAAGGACTATTTCATTGTGTGTGCACATGTTGAGCAGAAAAAAGGATTTTGGGAGGAATGTGGAGGCTCATTAATTGAAAAGCTTGCTTCTGATGTTGCATTTAAAAGAAGAGTATTGGGATTCCAGAAGGTGCGTACCAGGGATAAGATCAAGAAAGTGCATGATTGGATGGGATATGATATTGCATTTGTTGAAGGGTCAGATCCCAAAACAATAGAGGAGATAGGAAAAGGAGATAAAAAGAACTATATTAAGATTGGCGAAGCTTCCTACGGAGCTGTAAAATATGCTCTTATGGATTATAATAATCGAGTTTTTGATGAGAAGCCAGTTATAAGTCACGGATATATTAATAAAATGAAATGTGTTGGTGGGAAATTGGATAATCAGATTTTTTCTCCATCACATGAGCTTAATACACTGATTGGAATTAGAGGAAGTGGAAAATCCTCTGTGTTGGAAGTTCTTCGCTATGCACTAAATAAAGAACCAGCACAAGATGAAAAATATAAAAATGAGTTGGTAAAAGCAGTGCTTGGTTCTGGTGGACAAATTGAATTAGAGATAGTTGATAAGTTTAACAAAAAATATGTATTAAAAAGAATATATGGAGAGAGAAGCACATTGTATGACGGGAATGGTAATATATTAAATATTCCTGTAGAATCTGTTCTTAAAAATGCGTTGTATTTTGGACAAAAAGATTTAGCACTAACTCGTAAAGGTTATGAATATGAACTTCTTAATAAAATAATAGGTGATAAAGTGCCCGATATGAAAAGAGAAATTGTTGATATCCAAAAACAATTGATTGACGATATTGATAAGTTGAGGACATTGGGTGATATTCCAGAGCAAATTGCCGATCTAACTACTGAGAATGCAACTTTAGAACATAAGTTGAAAATATATCAAGAAAAAGGATTAGATGAGAAATTAAAAAAACAGACTTCCTGTAATGCTGATTTGATAAAATTAGAAACACTTTCTGAATGGGTTAAAGAAATGATTCAATCATTGGAAGAAGTCTGTTCAAAAGATGGAAGGGAACTTCTTTCGTTACAAAGCCATGTTTCTCAATATAATAGTGAAATTTTTGAGAAATTAGCGCCTTTTATCACGCAAACAAATGAAGGAATCGATTCAGTAAAGCAAAATATAGAGATGTTAAAAAAATCTTTGGCAGGAATTTGTTCTGTTAAAGAAGAATTAATGCAGAAGATAGATTCTTTAAAAGATGAATTTGCAGAGATTAAGCGTGAAATAAATGATGAACAATTAGATGCGGATAGTTATGTTACATATAAAAAGAAGTTGGCAGAAAATAATGAAAAAATTGCAAAACTGAAAGAGTGTTTAAGGACGAAAGAGAGTATATGCTTATCCATTCAAAAGGGATTTGATGTTCGAAACGAGAACTTAAGAAAAACCTTTATTGCTTATCAAAATGCAACTAAGGAAATTAATCAGCAGCAAGATCAACTTGCGGTAAATATTGAATTCAAAGGTCAAAAAGAAGTTCTTAAAGATAAATTAATGACATTTTTTAAAGGAACGGGGTTATCCGAAGTAAAGTACACAGAGATGAGTAACGATTTTACTGACTTAGCAGCAATTATTGAAGAATATTATTTACATGACGGAGAGCGGATAAAACAATATTGTACAGATATTATTTATGCAAAGGTTGCAGCCAAAATTGCAGATAACTATAAAGAGATGGTTATTGAAGATACACCTGATAAAATCAATATAACTTATCATGGAAAACTATTGAGTAAGCATTCTCTTGGACAAAGAGCATCAGCCTTGATATTGTTTATTTTAACTCAACACGACAGTGATGTAATAATAGTTGATCAACCAGAAGATGATTTGGATAATCAAGTGATTTATGAAGAACTTATACAAACTATTAAAAAGGAAAAAGAAGACATGCAATTTATATTTGCAACACACAATGCCAATATTCCTGTTTTAGGCGATGCTGAAAGAGTAGTCACGGTACAACATAACGATGATGAGTCTATTGAGCTAAAGTGCGGAACGATAGATTCAGAGGAAACACATAATGACATAGTCAATATTATGGAAGGTGGAAAAGAGGCATTTAAAAAGAGAAATGAAATATATGGTGCTTGGAGTTAAAATATATAAGGGGTGCATTATAAATGAGAGAGGCAATAAAGGGAGTGTTACTGACAACAAAATGACAATACAATTTCTCAAAAATCCACGCAACAGGTAGAAATCAGATAAAACTCCCTGGTTTCTTCCATCAAAACCAACGAAAAACACCACACAACAACTTGGCAAAGAGGAGTTTGAATAATTTTCAAAAGCTCGCAAAGCCTAGTAAAATGGGCATTTGCGAGCTTGTTTTTTGCCTTGTGGTACTATTTTGGTACAAAATTTTATTTTGATAAATGTATAGCTTTATCAAGCGTCCGGATAACATGGTGTATTAAAAATAAAGTTAGGGGTACAGTCTTCGTATAGTTCAATGCCTAATGTTGTCATAATAAGGTATGTAATGTCAAAGTATAGACAGCTATCATAACATCGTGTCCTTTTATTATCAAGTCTTCCAAGTGTAAGTGTTTTACACGAATCGTTTGCGGCTATAAAATGTTTATCAGGAATCTTATTATAATCTGATATTAATACAATATTTGTATATTTAGTTCCATCATTGTAAAAATAATTTTTTTCTGAAACAACATGTTTAAAGATGGAGGTAAGATAATTATCATAGTCTTCATCAACCTTTTTTGAATAAATGCATAATTCACCATTGGGACATTGAAAACCTAATCCGTCATACTTAGATAATAAAAAAGTGGTATTTGCATTATAAATGGGCTCGTCCTTTGAGAAAATGAAATTCACTGGTATTTGATAATCTGGTCTATGTATATCACATTGAACTAATATGAGCTGTAGGAATTTAGGTAATTCAAATTTTCGATCAATGTATTGTGGATAGAGCTGATATACTTCTTTTATTGCTTGGTTTAGAAAATTAAAGTCAATTATAATTACAGAATCGCATTCGTATTTTCCTGAATAGCCAGTAGGTATTGCTTGAATGGAAATTCGTTTTTCATCAATTTTTGTTTCTATATATGACCAATCATTTTGAGGGCAATAATCTAAAATTCCATTAATAAAGTTGCAGATATAAAGTTGAAGCTCTCTTAAAACCAAATCAATTTTATAACCTTCGAAGATTAGTGATTCAAGACTTTGACCATTATGTATAATATTTGTTCGTAAACCAATTTCCTTTCCCTGTTCGTCTTTTTTTGACGTCAAGTATTTAAAACGTTCGCAGATGAAATTGTATTGTGAAAAGCTGTCTGCGGAATAAGGGGCAATTTGTGCTTTGTTTTTTTGCATTTTTTGATATTCAAATGGATTACCTAAATAATCTATGAGAGTCATTGCTTGCATAAATTTATTGGTCGCTGAAGGTAAATATAGAATATCGGAATATAGTCTAAATGCGTGCTTTATTATATTGGATATAATGGTATTGTTTTTATATAAAGATGAAAATATATAATCTATTGATGACTTCATAAGAGAAACATTAACATTTAATGAATTGCCGATTGTTTGGCTGGTTACATAGTTTTTCCCAGAAATAAAAGTAGCAGCTTGCATTGCAATAGAAAATAACAAAAAACCACATAGATTTCCTTTTATGTATCCTGCACGTTGTGGTAAATTGGAAACTTTATCAAAATTTGAATAAATATATCTAAATACATTTATAATTTCTTCTGCTTGGTTTAGAGCCTTTTTAATGAGCTCATCTTTAACACTTGGAAAAAGGCTTCCAGTAATAATTATCTGAGGTGGAACTATTGGAAATGTAATTATAGCTGCATCATAGAAATTGTCTTTTATTTCTTCAAAAGAAAAGTCATATCTAGAACCTTGAATAACAGAAGTATCCAAAGTATGTTTGGGATAGATATTTATGTTACCATTTATGACATATTTTTCACTTATATTAAAATCTTTAATAGGAACTAGAACTACAGCCATGGTGGGATCCAAAAAACTATAATCACTAGCAATTGAGTATAACGATTGTTCCATAATATTATTTCCTCCATATAAAGATAATACTTATATTTTATGCGCAAATAAAATATATCTGCACAATATACTTGGGGTATAGTGCTTGGGTAAGAAGTTGTTTAGTTTTTGTTAATATTCGGATTCAATCCCATCTTATCCATAACCTTATCGTGTGTCTTTTGAATCTTTAGCCGTTCCTGCCACGGCTCTGCCTCCGGATAAATATCCATCCAAAGATTAAAGCCAGCCTCTGCTTTCAGCAGAGCTTCTCCATGTCTCTTAACATCTTTGATTTCATTACATTTCTCGACTTCTTCCATATATTCTTCATAGCGGTCTAACCAAGATCGCATCAAAGATAATGTTCCAAAGCTGATTCCAACCATATCGTTTCCATCTTTATCTTGGAATTTAAAGAGTTGTCCGTCGTATTGCCGGAATATCTGAAAAAGTCGGTGAATGGCTTTAATACCATCAAAATCAGAGTTCGCCAACACTTCGGGATTGACAGATAAAGCGTCTGCTATTTTTTCAAGGGAGGACGGTTTTGGATTCCTTCTGCCGCTCTCGTAGGCGCGAATATAGGCTTCACTTGCACCAACCATTTCTCCTAATTGTCTTTGGGTAAGATTACGTTCCTGTCGGATTCGTCTTATGTTTTCCCCGACTGTCATAAAAACATGCCTCCTGCTCTAAAGCTATATTTTGGTGAAACTGCTCAATGTCAAATATAGGATAACACACAAGAAGAAAAAATAAAGCAAAAAGATATTGGCACGCAACAAAAGTTATGATATGACAAAAGCGCAACAAAATGATACTATGAAAAAACAAAGAAAAAGATAAGGAGGAAATAATGTGGATGAAAAAATTTATTATAGCACAGAGGATATTGCAAAAATGCTTGGTGTAAGTATTGGAAAATCATACAAAATCCTTAGAGAAATGAATAAGGATTTGGCAAGCAAGGGGGTTCTCACAATCGCCGGAAAGATTTCAGTGGAGTATTTTAAGGAAAAATGGTATGGCGGATCAAAGGAGGTAAGTGCATGAGTTGTAATGCGAAGAAAGATCCGAATGGTACATGGCGGATACAGTATCGCTGGACAGATTGGACAGGGACCAAAAAGAAATCACAAAAAAGGGTTTAGGCCCACATATCTGAAGACGATACATAATCAGCTAAGTGCGATTTTAAATTATGCAGTAAACTTTTATGATCTGAGGGCCAATCCATGCTACAAAGCCGGAAGCATGGGAAAGAGTAAAGCGGATGCAAGACTTGATTTGAAGATGCCATCGATAAGCTGACAGAGAGGGTACAAGATTACAGCAAGATAGAGAATATTCAGGTTGGATTATTCAGACTTGAGGTTGAAGATTTTCCGAAAAGAGTTTTTCAGGAAGCATTGCTAAATGCATTATCTCATAGGGACTACCAGAGTAATGCCGCTGTTTATGTAAAACAATATCCAGATCGAATAGTTATTGAAAATCCAGGTGGATTCCTTGATGGAATTACAGAGGACAATATTATAACTCATCCATCCATTCCGAGAAATAAGCTGATAGCAGAGACGCTTCAAAATTTGAAATACGTTCAGAGAACAGGTCAGGGAGTAGATATTATTTTTAAGGATATGGTGTCAATGGGTAAGCCTTATCCAAGGTACAGATCATTTAATGATGCGGTTTCGCTTACAATATTTAGTGCAATAGACAATACTGAATTTGTTAAGTTTATTACCGAAGTCCAGGATAAAAATAGTAAGATTATGCCTTTAGCTGAGATGATGATATTAAGAGATCTTTTAGATAATAGGAAAGAGCAATTATCAGAATTGGCAAGGAAGGTTCAGAAATCCTTGGATGAAACAAAAAAATCATGTAATGAGCTGGTAAGCAGTGGACTGATAGAGATTGTTGGTAAGCAATATATGTTGACAGCTAAGGTTTATGAGGTACTGAAATCGGATGTGGAATATACAAGAGATAAAACAGTGCAGTATATCAGGGCTAAAAATATGATTTTAGAATATTTACAGACAAATGATCAGATAACATCTGCTAAGATACAGGAGATGTGAGGATTTACTAAACAACAGGCAAGAAGTGTTATTGATAAGATGAGGAGCGACAAACTGATTAGCTTAAGTGGCAAAGGCCTGGCAGCTAAATATGTTATGTTTGATAGATTGAGTGATAATTGAGTTTTTTGCAAAATAAAACTCAATTGTCACTCAATTTGTATAAATAGCAGGCTTGAAAGAACACAGAAATTAGGAATATGATTGAGTTCAGTTTTTGAAAAATTCAATTGAAACTCGTTACCAGTTTAAAGATAATACTGAGACTGCGTGGGGTACAAAATGGGTACATCAAAAAGAATACTGTAAATAATACAAACAAAATCGTATCAAAATGACACTCGGCTTACCCACAAGCGTAGCGCAGGAGATAAGCTAAGGGCGTGGCTGTTCTCAGTTTTGATCAGCCGGATGCTGAATTATGCAGGTTTTTGACGTTTGTTTTATCAAATGGCTCCAGTTTGGATTTGTTTGTGGGGAGGGCAATATATGTATATATCTATTTACATATTATAATAGAACAGATGTAGGAAGGGTATCTGAAGAAGTGGTATAACAGGGGGACGGCGAAGATAATGGCTAGGGGATTTTTTTAGGTATGAGAGGTAGAATTAATAATTGAGTGTATGTGTGAAATTTTTGTGGGGGCAGAAAAATAAATAATAGAACTATAACTATATAACTCAATGGAGTTGTAGAAAGAACTTATCATACAAGATAGGTTCTTTTTTTATTATCAGGAAGGAGAGGATGCATTATGGCAATGCCAAAAGGAAAAGCTGGAGAGTGGTATGAAGATGACTATGTTGGTGGATATTTTGCAGAGGATGGACATCTTATCGTATGTGAGGAATATGGGTTGAGTGATTTGGAGACAGGAATGCATTCCGATGACGTTCAAAATGGATATGGATACTATGACGACTGTGGGACATACAGAAGTTATGGAAAGGAGTGGGTGTAATATGGCAGAGACGATCGCTGTTTGTAACCAGAAAGGAGGAGTTGGAAAGACAACCACAGCAGTCAATTTAGGAGTTGGTCTTGCAAGAGAAGGATACCGGGTGTTGATGGTTGACACGGACCCACAGGCAGATCTAACTACATGTTTAGGTTGGATGAAGCAGGACGAGATGGAAAACACGCTGGCGCAGCTCATGCAACGAAGCTTGGTAGAGGATATCGATCTGCATGATGTCGTCTTGAAAAATGGAGAGGGTGTTGATCTCATACCATCGAACATTGAGCTGTCGGCAATGGAGTTGCAGCTTGTAACGGTCATGAGCAGAGAAATGTGTTTGCGAAATCTATTACAGTCTGTCCAGAATGATTATGACTATATTATTATCGACTGCATGCCACATCTCGGAATGCTGACGATAAATGCACTTACCGCGGCAGATAAAGTATTAATTCCGCTACCGCAGGAATATCTAGCCACGAAGGGGATGACGCAGTTAATTCAGACGATCAGCAATGTTCGCCGACACACCAATCCCAATCTTGAAGTGGACGGAATATTGATAACACTTGTGGATGCTCGCAGACGGACTTTGATTTCAGAAATGAATACACTGATACGTGAGGACTTTGGAAAGTATATCAGAGTATATAATCAGTCAATCCCGGCTGGTGTTGCTGCAACGAAAGCATCCAGTACGGGAAAGAGCGTTTATAAATTTGACCCTAGGAGTAAAGTCGCGGAAGCCTATCGGAATTTTACCAAGGAGGTGATCAGTCATGGCGAAGGACGACTGGAAGCAGGGCTTGCACGCAGCATTTAATCCAGAAGAAATTTTTTTTAGTGAAACCGAACGAAGAAACGGAACGCTTGAAGAGATGGAAATAGACCAGATCGTGCCATTCCGGGATCATACGTTTAAAGTTGTTGATGACTACAAAATGATGGAGCTGGTTGATTCCATCAAGGATCACGGCGTAAACGAACCGGCGGTTGTCTTTATCAACGAGGACGGCAATTACGAAATGATTGCCGGACATCGAAGAAAGCGTGCATGTGAGCTTGCCGGGATAGAGACAATTCCTATCATTGTAAAAAATATCAACCGTGACGAAGCAACAATTCTGATGGGCGAAAGCAACCTGCAGAGCCGGGAAGAGATACTTCCATCTGAGAAAGCATTCACATACAAAAAAATGCTGGATGCAATGAAAAGGCAGGCCGGAAGACCGGGAAAAAATAATTCGGGTCCAGTGGGCCCGAATTTAAAAGGAACCCGTTCAGATGATTTGTTATCGGAAGAAGTGGGAGAAAGTAGTTCACAGATAAAACGTTATATCCGTCTCACATATTTAATTCCGGAGCTTCTTGATCTGGTAGATCAAAAAAGAATATCACTCCGTCCGGCGGTTGAGATTTCGTATCTAGACAGTACACAGCAGAAAACAATATTCAATTATTACAAAACGAAAAGAGAATTGGATATTGATGAAAACGGAATTGGAAACGAAAAGCAGGCTGGAGTGTCACCTTCACTGGCACAGGCAAAACTGATGCGGGAAGAAGCCAAAGATAACAAACTGGATGAAGCAAGAATCACGGACATTCTCGATGTGACAAAACCAAACCAGAAGGAAAAAATCGTAATCAAAGACGAAAAAGTAATGAAGTATGCAAAGGGATTAACTCCGCTGCAGTTCCAAGATAAGATATTAAGGGCATTGGATTATTACGATAAGCACATGGCAAAGGAGCAGGAAAAAGATACCCGTAGCATGATGTAAAGGAGGAAAAACACATGAATAAAGTAATACTTATGGGAAGATTAACGAGGGATCCGGATATCCGGTATTCACAGGCTGCAGAGCCGTTAGCAATCGCCAGATACACGCTTGCAGTAGATCGTAGATTCCAGAGAAGAGACAATTCTGGAAACGAGCAGACAGCAGATTTCATCTCCTGTGTTGCATTCGGCAAGAACGGAGAATTTGCTGAGAAGTATTTGAAGCAGGGTACAAAGATTGCGATTACAGGTCGTATTCAGACAGGCAGCTATACAAATAAGGACGGTAACAAAGTTTATACAACAGAGGTTGTTGTAGAAGAACAGGAATTTGCTGAGAGTAAAAAAAGTCAGGGATATCCTGAACCGGGAAATGCATCAGCGGATGGGTTCACTGATATTCCAACCGGGCTGACAGGTAATGACCTGCCATTCAAGTAAGCAATAGGGGGGATAAGATATGGTTGATAAATATATACAGGGATTGATTGATCGGGAACCGCCAGACAGTCCTGTTAAATATCAGTTCCTTGATCGGATGCGATTTGATTGTAACTATTTAACAGGAGACTCCGGACCGAAATACCGAATTGGTGACTTTCTTTGGGCTGATAACGTGGAAGATCAGATTGATAACATGAAAGCGCTGTGGAACAGTTTTTCCGAAAAAGGAAAGCCGGAATGGCTGTCGATGGAGCAGATAGATAAGTACAAGGAGCAACTGGTTGAAATAGAGCAGGCAGATAAATCAAGGATGAAGTCGCAGCTGGAACGAGGAGAATTATAAAAAATTGGAGGAAAAATTATGGAATTTGAAAGAATGGAAAAATTATTAGGAAAAAAGTGGAGCGAAGTGTCAAAAGAGGATAAAGAAGAATTGCTTGCAGAAGCAAGCGTTAATTCTGCAATAGACAGCAATCCCGTAAAGTCAGGCGAAGAGGGCATAGTAGATTTAGTTTATCCATTATCTATTAATGGAAAACGAAGCTTGGATGGTGAGAATATAGAAATTGACGATGATGCTGTAATTTATAACAGTGAAGGAGATTCCTATATCCGTTATAAAAAAATAGTTTATGAACTTCGATGCGATTCTATTGAATTAAGATCTGTAAAACAAATTAAGAATGGTGTTGCAGCTTCGCAAGATCAGGATACATATCCCGAAATAATCAAGACGTTTGATACAAAAGAAGAGGCGTTGTCTGAATTAAAAAAATATCATACTGAAATTAGGGAATTATCACATCATATGCGATATTATGAAGTGACAGAGTATTATGTAGAAGAAAATACATACGATCAGGATGGTGAATATGTTAAAGGCGGAGATATCTGGGGAATCTCCAACATAACAAGTGATGATATGGAAAAATATAATCTGAACAAGACAGCGGAGGTGCAACATGACGACAGAACGATTAAGTGAGCTGCAGGATATGGCACTTGCCGGGAAAAAGCCGGAGGTGCTGGATGAAGAGGAAGCTGCAGCATGGGAAGATATCAATGAGAGGGTACAGGCGTATAAGATTAAAATAACGAATATTTTGAAAGGAGGGAAAGCATATGGAAAAGGTAACAGTTGAGTACGAACCAAAGGAAAGAAAACTGGATGCATTGCAGGAATTTGCAAAGCGGCTTGCAGAAGCGAAGAAGGAAAAAACTGAAAAGAAGGAGGAACAGTAGGATGGAATTTAACGATTTTTGTAATGAGATCCTGGATAATATCGGTGAGTACCTGTTGGGATATGACTTTGACAATATCCAGCTGCAGGAAGTAACACATAACAATAACACGACACATATGGGGCTTTTGATCAGCCGATCGGAAGTTAATGTCGCTCCGACGATTTATATGGAGCAGTACTACAAGCAATACCAGGACACCGGGGACATGGATGCGGTCATCAAGGAGATTGCTGAAACATATAAGGCTTCTCTCGAAAGTACGAATGATCTGCGGACAGAGATTTTCAACCAGAAGGAACAGTATTTTTCAAACTGCTATCTGAAAGTTGTTAATTATGAAAAAAACAAGGATATGCTGCAGGATGTGCCATACAAGAAATATATGGATCTTGCAGTTACAATCCGGATGCTTGTGAGAGTTGATGAAACTGGTATGGCAAGCGCAATCGTAACACATGATCATACAGCAAGGCTTGGAATTAATGAAAAGGATCTTTATGCCGCAGCGTTGAAAAATACCGAGTTTTTATTCCCGGTAAGAATAAATAAACTGGAAGATGTTATCAGGAGCTTGGATTCAAACGGACTTGTGCAGGAAGAACTCCCGGACACAGGAATTTACGTCTTATCCAATCTTCCTAGGATTGCTGGAGCAACAACTATCTTGTATGCGCAGGATCAGGTTACGCAGCTTGCTGGAGAACTGGAATGTGGATTCTATATCGTGCCGTCAAGTACCAATGAAGTGTTGCTCTGCCCGGATAATGATGAAATGGATCCGGAGATGCTGCAGCGTACAGCGATGGAGGTTAACAAGTTTGTTGTGAGTGATACAGAGTTTTTATCAAATAGCATTTATCACATCGATAAGGATAGCAGGGAGATCAAGATGGAACTGCCGGATCCGCAGATTGACGACCGACAGAATCAGAGAGGAATATAACATAGACACGGAGCAGATCTTAAACGGTCTGCTCCTTTTGCGTGAGGGGAGGATGCACATGGATAAGGGTGTAGTCGGATATGGATTGGTGAAGGATGATTTTACGATTGAGGAACATGATCTGGCATCGTTTGTGTATATGAATGATGCAGTTAATTACATTGAGATGCGTCGTGGCGGAGAGATATCAGATAAGAAAATATATTATGTGGATGTCCGGGACGAAGGAAAGGACACGCTCCGGTATCTTTACGATCCTGCAGAAGGGAAGCTGCTGTCACCAGAGGATCTGCAGATGAAGCGATGGGATATTTCGGTATCCGGATATCAGGTAACCGCCACGCAGGAATTTGATGAAGATGGGGAGTATGATTTTACGACAGAAAATAAAACATGTTTTTCATATGATGCAGCAGAGCGTATCAAACAGAGATATATCGAATATGGATATACAGATATAAATATCGACGATACGGAAATCAGTATCAAGGATTTCTTGGGAAGCGAGAAATTCATAAAGGGAGATACACCACATCAGGAACGAACCAATACGGAAGAAGCTCTGGCAACCTACAAAGCCTATCAGCGGCCGGGAGCAACGATATATGAGAAGATAGGAATGGCGTTGGAAAAAATAGATACGCAGGACATGATTCAATATTTTAAGGATAAAATACCTGGAGGCGAGCATCTGCTCCGTGATTACATTGAGAATCAGATTGTTGCAAATGAGATCAACAAAGAACGGAGCCGGAACGAGATAGGAAGGGGAGAAAGATAGATCATGATAATAGATTTGATCGTAGCAATTACAGGAGTGATCCTTTATGCTATGCATGCGAAAGAGGCAGAATTGGGATTAAGAATCATAAAAAGTATTGGAATATTTATCGTGAGTGGTGCGGTTGCAAATATCTTAATATGCGGATTAATTGGAATGTTTCTTCCAACACAAGACAAGGGAGAATATAACGATTTGTATGTCTATGATACCAAGAACACAGGAGAGGAAATATATTTAAGGGTTAAATATGGCAGCGTCGAAACCAGATGTCAATATGTGATTCAGGATGATAACAATACAAAGATGGAAAAACCGTGGCTACAGAATGTGAAAATAATAGAAGGTGATTTCAAACCACATATGATAATTTATAAACCCGAATTTGAAGAATGGTACTATTACCTATTTGCTAATAACATTTTTAATAATTTCTATGATACCAGATATGAATTTTATTTACCAAAGGACAATATAGAATATCAAATTAGATAAAATGATTCGGCATTTCAAAGATTCAACAAGGAGATACCGGAACGAGATAGGACGAGGAGGACGACAGATGCACGACGATGAAAGCAACTATAAGAGGGAACGAAAAGAATATGTCAGATCCGAATTACAATTATACAAATCATATATTCCATACAATTTGGTCCTGCTGTTTTGGCTTGTTGTTATACTGATTGTAAACGCAGACAAAGGCATTTGTGCTTTATTGGCTATATTTTGTGTTTTGGGGACAAGCCCATTCGGTTTTTTGATTGCTGTAATAGTTGAATATTTTTCAGCACTGAATGATTTTAAAAAGATTAAGGAGAGTGAATAGTATGATAATGAATTCTTTAATAGATATTATAATTGGGTTAGTTCTTGGCTACTGTATATGTAAGGAGGAGGAAATCAGATCAAATATAGAACTGGATGAGTTGGGTAATTCTTTTCTATCAAAAGCCTGCGGAGTTGGAGTTATATATGTTGTTGCAGGTACAGTAAAAAAATCTATCGATGATATATTTATTAGCGGGAAAGGAAGTGCTTATATCGTCATTGAAATGGCATATAGCATTGTTGGATTTATAGTACTCTTTGCGATTTTGGATTGTATAAAGATGATACGATTTATTCGGGGAACTTGGGTTCCTGAGGCTATAAAGGAAAAAGTAGTAAAAGTTATATGGGGGGATACATTTACAGTAACAAAACTGATCTGTATAGAGGATGCGGAAATAAGAAAATGGCTGAAAGAGAACGTGGAACTTCCGCTTATGAAGATAGAACACGCAGATCTGAGAATTAAATATTGTTATAACGAATTAAGAAAAGCATACAGGTCATTTACACCAGAAATAAAAGCCATATATCAAGATCTGGTGGAGTGGGAAAAGTTATATGAAAAAGCAGCCCATGAGGACTGGAACGAAGAAAAAACGTCGTACCTAAAGGAAGTCTTTTACAAAAAATCCGATATGTTGTTAAAAAAGATTGATGCGATGGAACAAACAGTGACAAAAATTGTGGATATGGAAAAGCAGCATGAAAAACATGATAGAGAGGCGTTTAAGGAAAAGGTGGATGCTGAGGTATTCAGGAATATCACCTGAAAAACTAGAAGATAATTGTATTTCGGAAACAAAACAGGTAAAATGGAGGCAGACATGGAAAAGTTAAAATTTATATTTGGCATCATACAAATTTTAATCAGCATATGGTTATTATATCAAAGTGGGAGGATAGTTTTAAGGAAAACGAAGATAGAGAACAGTTATGAAAATATGATGCTTCAGGCTATGGTTGCGTTTTTTGTATGCTTTGCCATTAGTTGTAATGTGGGGATTCCCTCTATGATACTTATATTAAGTATAAGCTGTTTTTCTAATATATATATCATTTACAAAGTGAATTTGATGGAACAAAAGAAGAGTATAAAGTACTTATGTTTTGCACTGGTTATAGGTACAATAGTGTTGGATATTATATATATGATTTCGTTTTTTTAGAAAAAGAATATGTGGATCTTTGAAAAGTCGTACAACAGAAGTCAAACAATCTTAGCACTCCTGCTTTGTACCTTAAAAGGCTACTGGATAGATAAATACAATGATGGCAAAGATCTGGTGCTGCCAGAAAAGAAACAAGCAGTGGCGAACACAAAAAAATAGGAAACCATAAAAATGTACAATCTATTAAATTGTACATTTTTTTATTACATAAATTTATGCTATAATCAAGACAGTTAAAAACAGATGACATGAATGGATGGGAGGAATCATTATGAAGAAAGGTATCAAGCGAATTGTAACTGCTGCACTTGCAGCCGTGCTTATGTTCACGCAGCTTCCGGTGATGAACAGTAAAGCTGCAGCAGGAATCAGTATCTATGGAAAGGCGCACGTACAGACATACGGTGACACAAACGGAAAGATCGTGAAGGAAAATGGCATCGATACGCTGGTGCTTGGAACCAGAGGACAGGCAAAGCGTGTCGAATCCATGACGATCAACCTGCAGAACGAATCAGGATATACAGGAACGATCCAGTACCGGGTACACCGGCAGACATACGGCTGGACAAACTGGGTAAATGCCGGACAGCCAGCAGGAACGACCGGACAGGGAAAGCGACTGGAAGCAATCCAGATGCGGCTGACCGGAGAGCTGGCAGCACACTACGATATTCGGTATCAGGTACATATCCAGACCTACGGCGATAATCAGGGATGGGTATATAACGGAGCACTCGCCGGAACGACAGGAGAAGCAAAGAGACTGGAAGAGGTTAAAATTCAGATCATACCAAAGAATACAGTAGAGACAGCAGCAAGCATCAATTACCGGGTACACCGGCAGACTTATGGATGGGAAACCAAATGGGCGAAGGATGGAAGCGTAAGCGGAACGACTGGACAGGCAAAGCGGCTCGAAGCGATCAGCATCGATGCGCGGAGCAGCTACAACGGTAGCGTCGAGTACCAGACGCACGTACAGACCTATGGCTGGATGGACTGGGTAAGCGATGGAGCACTGTCAGGGACAAGCGGACAGGCAAAGCGGCTCGAAGCAATCCGGATCAGATTGACCGGAGAACTGGCACAGCATTACGATATTTATTACCGGGTACATGCACAGACCTTCGGCTGGATGGGCTGGGCGAAGAATGGCGAGAGTGCCGGAACTGCCGGTTATGGAAAACGGCTCGAAGCAATCCAGATCATGCTTGTGAAAAAGGGAGCTGCAGCACCGGGAGCAACTGTTAAGGGCATCACACAGACGACCGCCAAGAGCTTTAATGATGCGAATGCAACCGGTACAACAGAAAATCCGGGGAACAATCAGAGCAGTACCAAGCCTAGCACAGATACTAGCAAGCCAACATGGATACCGGAGCAGACGGTTGAAGTGACCTACTATCAGTGTGATTATTGTAAGCATAATTTCCGAACAAAGGAAGAACTGGAACAGCACTTCGCTTATTGGGATCCGAAATATGAAGATGTATTTAGCTATTGCGGAGTAAACAAAAAAGGCTCGAAAAAAACAGAAACATTCACGATCCGCGATGGCTACTGGAGCGATGATCCGGCACCGGAAACACGCAAGGTCGTATGGGTAGCGACAGAACCGGCATATACCGAGACGAAAGAAATAGTCGAAATGGTACCGTATATGTATTGCTCTGGATGTAAGAAAAGATTTTATATGGATGGCATAGCATTGGATGGAGAAGATCAGGACGAGCATATGAAAAAATATGTATTGCTTGGTACTCCGCATAATGGGATGATTGGTGGCAATTCAGAACGCCGTGTAATCGGAACGGAAACCGTTACAGAACCAGAATATGGACACTATGAAGTTGAGTAATTGAAAGGTATATAAATGATTAAATTTGTTATAAACAAAACAGGAGAAGAAAAACAAGCATATTCTTTAGAGCTTGAAGAGGACAGAGCTGTTGTAAAATTTTCAAAGGATGGGAAAGCTTATTATTATCACAAAGATAATATACGCGTGGTTGAAGATATGATCACGCAGCCAGATATACCTTTTAAAATATATGCATACGAACGTTTGTGTTATAACTGTAATAAATACACAACAATGTTAACATATATAATCTTATCAGATAGTGAACGCAGTTTAACTTTTCCATGGGATAAAGAGGCATTATTAGAAAGACAGGATATCTTAAAACATATTGCTGATCCTAGTATAGAATATTATGGATTAAGAGTTTTAGGTAAATATAAGAAATTTGACGATATAATGATTAAATTATTCCCTGATCGTATAGCTGACAGATATAGTAAAACAACAGACAGTATCTATGCCATGAATTTATGTGAACATTGTTGTGCAAAGCAGGGAGAAAACTTTTTATATAGGCATATCAATTATTTTATTAAGAAAATGATTGAGTTACCAGAAATTACAATATAAGAAAAAACGAAAGAGGAACAATCTAAGGATTGTTCCTTTTTTGATGCTTTCTTTTGATCGCTTAGAAAGTTCCAGTCTGTATCAGGCAGGCTGTTTATATAAAAATTAAATCATAAAGGAGGAAGAGAGATGCTATCAAAACGAAAAAAACGAATAGCAGCACTAATCACAGCCGTGGTTCTATCTGTAACCGCGGCTTTTTCTTTGCCTGACAATATCCGGGCAGAGGAAGTAACAGCAACCAATTCGGATGCAGATGCAGAAGCAACTACGGAAGAAGGGCTGCAGGAGGACGGAATTGCAGTACAGGATATTGGCGACACAGGCGAGACGGTCTATATCCACAGCCGGTATTGGGATGGATGGGTGATCGCTGATTATGTGAATGTTACGGCAACCGATTACACACCGACTTTGCATGGTGCGCTCGTAGCAAAAGATGCATCCGGACGAGAGACAGAAGCTTATTGCATGCAGTCAACGAAATCTTCGGCACAGTATGATGCAGCATATAAAGAGGGCAGACAGTGGCTGTCTGACAGGGATACTGCAGCAGATATTTCTATGCTCATGTTTGGATTCGGCGGTCGAAAAGCAGATCCGAATGCTGCAGGCGGACGAAATACACAGGATGGTGGTTCATATGGAACTTACATCATTGATGGTGTACCAAACAGAGGCTTGATGATTGCCGGACAGGTGTATGCAATGACTACTGACGAAGCAAGAGCTGTAACGCAGGCTGCAGTACACAGCACCGTCTCAGACTGCAATATTACAGCGGTAAAAGGCAAGAACAGCGGTGAAAATGTCAACCGAGCTTTTAATCACATGAAGCTGATCGCAGACAGTGCCAGACGCTGGTATGATCAGTATAAAGATTTTAAGACTGTCGGAAACTATGTAGATGCAACGGCTGCATATACACCGAAGCAGACAATTACAACTCAGGTGTATAACGTATCGAAAAAAACATGGGAAAACTACAACGGAAACGAACTTACAGAGAGTTATAAGGATTCATCTGGTGATGCAACATTCCGGGTTGTTTATTCTTCGTCCGGGTTATGTAATAAGCTTCTGACGAATGCAACAGCAGGATCAGTGACAGTCAAGCACTCAGGCTCAAAAATGACAGTGAATAATGCCAACAATTATTATGATTATCTGACAATTAGCGCGGATTCAACGAATGCGGTTGCATTTATTGCCGACTATGGAGCACTTACCTCGACGACACAGACAGTAAAGGATACTTTCACCAACACAGATATCACGCAGTATGTGTTTGGTCAGACAGTTACGATCAAGGCAAAATATAAAGACATGCAAGGCAAGAAGCTTGCATTTACGGCTAAAACCGGCACCGGTGCCAGCCATACAAAGTATTACGGAGATGGCGATAAAAACGGTGTATCTAATTATGCAGCACGTATCTTTTATAGTGGTTCCTATCAGGATGCATGCTTTGCGTCACCGAATGAGTCTTTATCCAAGAGTGCAAGCGTAACGGCTACGGCACAGGGAACCGGCAGCATTAAAATCCACAAATATTCCGCGAATCCGGAGATTACAGACGGCAACGCCTGCTACAGCTTAAAAGGTGCGGTGTTCGGGATCTTCAAAACAAATGCGGATGCCCAGGCGGCAACAGAAGCGACTGAAAAAGCGGTTGCAACGATCACTACCGATAAGGACGGTAATGGTTCCGTCGGAAATCTGCCATATGGCACGTACTATGTGAAGGAGACAAAAGCAGCACCGGGTTACAGGATTAATAAGAAAATATATATAGCAGCTATTACGAGTGATACACCGGTAACCTTTAACGTGCCGGAGGATGCAGGAAATGATCCGGCGAGTGTACTGGTACAGAAAAAAGATTCCGACGGAACGATTCTGCTGGAAGGATGCGTTTTCGCGATAAGGTATTATGATATCCAGATGGACACGGATCCGGCACAGGCGGGAAAAACGGCAGTCCGGACGTGGTATATAAAAACAGACAAACAGGGATATGCTAACTTAAATAGTTCACAGTATATCCAATCAAACAGTGATCCTTTATATTATAATAAGAGTAATAAACCTACAATTCCTCTTGGTACAATCACCGTGCAGGAGATTCAGGCACCGGAAGGCTACGTGCTTGATAACACAATTCACACATTTAAGATTACAGATAATCCAAGCGGTATTCCACATGTAGATGTGGAGAACGCACGTACCATACCGAACACAAAGAAGTCTCAGCCATTTGAGTTAATCAAGCTTGCAGAAGGAAAAAATAACTCTACCTATCCACTTGCAAATGCAGGATTCAGCGCATGTCCTGTAAACAGTCTGACTCTTGTAGCAGATGATTATAAGGCTGCAGATGGAGAGATTATCGTAAAGGATGATACCGGAAAAGCGTATATCTGGGATGCAAAGAAAGCGGTTATGTTGACTGCTGATGGCAGCACAGAGCTTTTCACCGACGAAAATGGATATGCGAAGTCTGTACCGCTTGCTTATGGCAAGTATATTGTACGTGAGACGACAGTACCTAAAAACTTCCACCCAGTTGAAGCTTTTACTGTGAATATCACGGAGAACTCGGACGAACCGGTGAAGCTTGGATATTTCACAGATAAGAGCTTTAAGGCTTATCTGAAGCTTATCAAGAAAGATGACGCAACAGGAAAGAAGATTTTGTCAGATTCAGCAACATTCAAAATCTGGTCATACGATGATAATGATTATGTAAGTTTTGACGTAACTGCAGAGGACGGCAGCACAACAAAGGTATCTGAATTTAAGACCAAGGATGGCGAGCTTATGACACCTGGTACACTTATGCCAGGCAAATATCGGATTGAAGAAAACGAGTGTCCGAACGGATATTATAATAAGCTGCAGAATAAGTCTTATGATATCACGATCGATGCGGACGCCGTTTATAAGATTTACGAAACGCCGGAAGGACAGGTCACAGACATGGGCGTTTTTGAGTACGAGATCGATAACACGAGTCTGCATGGCACAATCAATATTACCAAGAACGGTGAAAAGAGAGTTTATAACGAGACGAAAAAGGAATTTGAAACATCGACAGTGAAGCTTGCCGGAATCACCTTTAAGGTATATGCAGACGAGGATATCCTTGCACAGGACGGATCAGGCGATACTTTGTATCTGAAAGATGCTCTTGTAGATACAATCGTAACCGATCAGGATGGTAATGCAGCGACAAAGGAGCTGTCGCTTGGAAAGTACCGAATCGAAGAGGAAACGCCAGCGGAATATGTCAAAGCCGATCCAATCAAGGTCACACTTGCAGCGGATGGACAGCGGACAAAACTGCTGAATGATGATGGTACAGTTACAGAGGGTATCCTGTATGAGCTTACGGTAGATAATAAATTGAAGGTGCCAGAGATTCATACAACCGCGACCGATAAAAACGGTAAAAAAGTGTTGAAAGCAGACGGAACCGTGGAGCTGATCGATAAGGTATATTACGGAAATCTTGTTCCGGGCGAGTATGAATTATCCGGATATCCGGTATACTCCAACAGCGGAGATAAGCTTACAAAAGACGGAAAAGCCGTTGGAGCGGGAATGAAATTTACAGCGACGAGCGAAACCGGATCGGTGGATGTACCATATACGATCGATGCCACGAAGCTTGCCGGACGCAGCATTGTATTTTTCGAGTTCCTGTACAAGGATGGAGAATTGATTGCATTCCATGCTGACATTAAAGATCAGGGGCAGACGATCATTTTCCAACCGAATGTTCCGAAAACCGGAGATCCAGTGAAACCGATCATACCGATCGCATTGGGTATAATCGCTGTAGCGGGAATCGTAGTTATGATCATATTGAAGAAAAAGAATAAGTAACATATTTACTGCAGAAGCCATCCGGAAGGGTGGCTTTTGTGGTTTTGAAAGGAGATGTGACTGATGTGCAGACCGACTGATATAAAGTCTAATCAGATGATCATTTTGGATCCAGAAGGAGAGTACACATCGATTATGAATGCACTTTTCGGGCAGGATTGGCAGGAATTGACAAAATCCTTAGAAGAAAACGGTTATAAGATCGTTAAGCTCAAGTTAAAGGAGGAAAAGCATGGCACAGACAGACAAGATGAAACAGACGCTTGATAAGCTGGAAGCAGGCGTCAGGGAATTTTACACCAGCGAGAAATTTATTACTTATCTGCAGGTCATGAGCCGTTTTCATAACTACTCCCTGAACAACCAGATCCTGATCGCTGCGCAGATGCCGGAGGCAACGATAGTCGCCGGTTACAATTCGTGGATGCGTAACTTCGATCGCCACGTAAAGAGAGGTGAGAAATCAATCACGATCCTTGCGCCAATGAAAATTAAAATCAAAATTGATACAGATAAGGTAGATGAATACGGAAACGTGATACAGGAGGAAAAAGAAGGCATCAAATTCCGGCCGGTTTCTGTGTTTGATGTGTCACAGACGGAGGGGAAGCCACTTCCGGAGATTATATCGGAGCTGACCGGTGATGTGAGCCGCTATGAGCAGCTTCTTGATGCTGCAAGGCAGGCTGCACCATATCCGATCGAGATTGGGGCGGTGGAGGGGAGCGCAAAAGGCTGGTGCAATTACGCACAAGAAAAAATTGTCATTAAAGAAGGAATGAGCGAAGCACAGACGTTAAAGACGGCATTTCACGAAACCGCACATGCGCGGATCCACGGAGGAGATACGGATAAGAGCCGGGAGCAGAAGGAAGTGGAGGCAGAATCGATTGCATATGTCGTATGCAGCCACTTCGGTCTTGATACATCGGACTATACGTTTGGTTACGTTGCAACGTGGGCGGGCAGACAGGATATTAACTTGTTGAAGCAGAGCATGCAGACGATCAGCCAGACTGCGAAAGCGATTATCACAGATGTTGAGCGCGCGATGGAAGAGCCGGAGCTGACAGTCAGTGGGAAGTCTAAGGAAGAGATTGCACAGGATGTAAAGGAAGCATTCGCGGATCAGGGACACCCGGAGGCATCGGTTTATGTCGCAAACACCCGGATCGATGGAGATAAGGAGCGTATAACTGCAGTGGCAGCATATAAGGGCGAAGAAAGCGAGTTCGTCATGAAGCAGATGTTAGCAGATAGCTTACCGGAGCTACCGGGTACAACCCTTTCTGTCGTCCCGGTAAACCAGGACGAGGTAAAGGAGCAGGCGTGCTTTACAAAGGACATGACCGATACGAGCTGGCCGATGGTTACGATCCTTACGAGCACGGAGCCTGATAAGCTTATGCCGGGAGCAGTCATGAATATTTACGAAGCAGCAGTGAAGTTTAAGACGATGGAAAATAGCCTGCAGCTTACCGGAAAGACCGGATACACCCGGTTTTCCGTGGAATATACCTATCTTGGCATGACGCAGAAGATAATCGACAGTGCGGAGCTTGGAAGCGGCAGGCGCAACTTCCTTGACTACATGGATATATCCTCGGATATATGCACATATCTGAAACGGCACGTACAGGTGCTGGAAGTAATGACACTTGCAAGAAATGAAAACGCAGTCGGAAAGACCGGCGGCATGAGACAGGCGCGTTATGAGGATATGATCTATGAATGGGCGGAGGGCTGCAGGCTGCAGCTTAATTACAAGAGCAGACCGGAGATACCAAAGCCGCCGGAATATAACCCGCAGCTTGTCCGCCAGTACGACAGATGGGAGGTGGTACGATGATTTTTACAGTAGAAGAAAATGAGCTGCTTGCCTGTTACGCACCGGCGGATGACAGGCTTGCAATGATTAAAAGCATAGTAAAGGATACTGCAGATATGGACGAGGAAATCCGAGAGATTGCGGAAAGTGCAGTTGATAAGCTTGCACGTATGAGTGACATTGATTACGTGCATATGGCTTTTCTGCATGCGGTATAGAAGCATTACTGCAGATGGAAAGGGGGAATAGTGAATGGCATATGTAGCGAATGAAGACCTAAAGCGCGCACGTGAAATGGACTTACTCACGTATAAGCAGAGCTATGAGCCGTGGGATCTGGTCAAACTCAAAGACGGTTATTATCAGTTAAAAAGCCACGACAGCTTAAAGATCAACTATCATAACGGCAAGTGGCTGTGGAACTGGTGGAGTCAGGGTGTGGGAGGCAGGTCGGCGCTTGATTATCTTACCAAAGTGGAAGGAATGTCACTTGTGGATGCGGTAGGACAGATTCTCGGCCAAACAGCCGTAAAAGAGCCGGTTATCCCGCAGGATATACCAAAGGAAAAAGAACAGGGCTTATATATACCGGAACGGTCAAAAAACAAAGATATGATCTATGACTATCTCTGCAATCAGCGGGGTATCGACCGGGAGATCGTGAAGGACTTTGTAGATAGAGGCGAAATTTATCTGACCAATCAGCATGCAAATATCGCTTTCGTCGGTCACGACGCATACGGCAACGTGAAGCTTGTTGCGCTGCGTGGAACGAAAGGCGAGTTTAAGAATACAACAGCCGGCTCTAACCGGCGGTTTCCATTTCAGGCGCGTGCCGAGGACTGGGACGTGCGAAATAGCGTAGTGCATCTTTTTGAGGCACCGATTGACATGCTAAGCTATGCAACCCTGATGAAACAGATGGGTGTGGATTATAAAAGTCACAACATGATTGCTCTCTGCGGGATCTATAAACCGAGAGAAAATCTTGCAGAGAGCAAAATCCCGGTTGCACTGCAGCAGCACTTTAACGAGCTGCCGTATACAAATACGGTGTGTCTGCACTTAGACAATGATGGACCGGGGAAGCTGGCAGCCAGGGCACTGTCCATGGTTCTTCAAAAAGACGGCTATAAGGTATATAACCAGCCGCCGCCGGAGGGCTATAAAGACTGCAACGACTATCTAAAAAACGGCGCACCAATCACAACAAAAGCAAAAGAAGAAAGGCAGGTGATACGAAGTGAATAGAACAAGACAGAAAATGGTACAAAAGCACATCGAGGTAACCGATTACGAAAATAAGGCATTAAAAGCGTTGATGGAAAAAGGCGGCTACCGGAAGGAGGCACATCTGATAAGAGATCTGATCATGAATACCATCCCGATCGAGCTTCCGAAGGAAACCTTCGATGCACTTACAACAGAGCTGCATAAGATCGGGGTTAATATCAACCAGATCGCGCACGTGGCAAATGCAACCGGGCTTGTCAATGCAAATGAATACGCAGAGGAAGCTAAGAAACTGGATGAATTATGCTTTACGATTCAGAAAAGCGTTTTAGAGCCGTTCCAGAGACGAGAGGTAGATGATCTGATCCATGATCTGCAGTGGTATGATTTCGGCGATTTGGACAGGAACATGCGGAGCATTGAGATCCGGGCAGAGCTTATATCCATGCTTAATGCAAAGGACAGGGAGCGTGAGGAGCTTGGCAGTAACTAAGATCTGGACAATCCATGAAGGATCGGACATTAAGCAGGTGCTTGATTATGCCGCCAATGAAAAAAAGACGATCGTGAATATCCATGTGGAAACGGACGAAAATTATAATCAGATCGACCGACAGCAGTTTCAGGACGTGATCGATTATACGATGCAGGGATACCGGGATGCTTATGATACAGACGATATGGGAAACGTGATCGATTATGCAGCGAGAGGCGAAAAAACAGAGGAACGAAAGTATGTGACCGGAATCAACTGCTCGCCGGAATATGCGAGGGATCAGATGATGCTTACCAAGACGCACTATCATAAAAAGAGCGGGATTCTTCTATGGCATGGATACCAGAGCTTTAAACCCGGAGAAGTGACACCGGAGGAAGCACATGCAATCGGCGTAGAGCTTGCGCAGAGATTGTGGGGTGATGATTACGAAATTCTTGTCTGCACACATCTTGATACGTTGCATATTCATAATCACTTCGTCATAAACAGCGTTTCGTGGCGCAACGGGAAAAAACTAGATGTGAGATGGAAGGACATGGCAAGAGAATCCGACCGGCTGTGCAGGCAGTACGAAAAAAGCATCGTGGAAAATCCGCAAATTAAGGGTAAAGCCTATGCAGAATACCAGGCAGAAAAAGAAGGACGTCCGACATGGACGACTGCGATCCGACAGGATATTGACGAGTGTATCGCGGAAAGCCGGAACCTGCAGGAATTTCTTAAGAACCTGAAAAGCCGGGGGTACACAATCAAAGCCGGTGCAAAATATTTCACCTTAAAACCGCCCGGAAAAGAGCGGTTTGTCCGGATCGATCGGCGGCTTGGGGATAGATATTCGCTATCTGGCATCGATGCGAGAATCGAAGAATCTGTAAAATCCGGCCGGTACCGGATGCCAGAGGAAACAAAGACAAGGACGTTATATGCATCCCGGCCGAGATATAAGATTACAGGCATACATGCACTGTATGTCCGGTACTGCTTTTTACTTGGAGTATATCAGGGAAAGCATATGACCGCAAAGCAGGTCAACTACCTGTATCGGGAAGACCTGACGAAGCTGCATCGGATCCGGTCAGAAACACAGTTTTTATCCAAATATAAGATTGATAACCTGCAGGAGCTTGCCGATGCGGAATACGATATAAAGCAGGATTTAAAGCGGTACCAGGACGAAAAAACATATATCATAAACAGACTGCGGTCTGCATCCGGCGCGGATAAGGATACACTCGAAGAAAAGAAAAATTATTTATCCGGAAAAATCAAAGACTGCAGAAGGAAGCTTTACTGGTGTAAGGACATCAAAGAGAACAGCCGGAAGATGCAGGAAAAAGTAGAAAAAGTAAGAGAGATGGAAAGGGGGAACATGGAGCATGGACGAGAAGAAGAAAGAAAGCTGTAAGGCAGACTGCTTTGCCTATCACGAAAAAACGCATCGATGCACGGCATTAAATGCGCTGTACTGTGAAAAAGAAGAATGTGCATTTTATAAAAAATCAGGAAAGAAGGGATAGAAATGGAAGGAACGAGAGAAGCGGAAATGATCGTGCAGTTTGCTCTACAAGGCATGATGTACGCGCTCCGGCTTTCCGGAAGTGCGGCAAAAAATATCGCAGCCATGCTTGCGGCAGTCGCCAAGCAGCCGGACAAGTCGCCGGGGGCAACGCGGATGAAAGCCCTGCTTGATACCGGCGAGCCGCTCGATTATTACACTGTACCGGATGTTAAGATGAAGGAGTTTGCCACACTTGCAAAAGACTATGGCATCCAGTATTGCGTAGCATTAAATCAAGATGGTGCCTATGACCTTGTTGTAAAAAAGAGTGACAGTCCGAGAATCAACCGGATAGCGGAGCTTCTTGGAATCGGCGCCGTGCAGGGAAGCATGGACATGAATCTGACCGAGGAGGAACGCGCACAGGCACAGCATATCACACCGGAGCAAAAGATGATGCAGGACATGATGAGCCCTAATCGCGAAGAAAGAGAGCAGACCGGGCCAAATTTCAATTTGGAGCTGCAGGAGGGCGTACCAGTATCCGGCAGCTCATCACAAAGTTTTAATCAGCGTGAAAGCGTCATGGAGCAGGTAAACGGCTACAAAACTGCAACCGATTCCGCACGTGACATGTTTGCCAACGCGAGAAGCCTGCGGGAGGCTGCCATGAGCGATCTGCCGGACGGCATGGAGCCGGTCACAGTCAGTATCGGCTGGGACAGACCGTTAGAACGCTACAATGAGGATGGCGAACGGCTGTACCGCGGGAAGACTGCGGATCAGATGACGGATATCGACCGGATGCAGTATATGGTCGATCAGGAAATGCTTACAAATGGAAAATTGTCTGAGAACTTCATTAACAGCATGTACGAATCCGGTTACAAGGTCGATGAATCTGGAACTGTCTCAAAGGACGACACGAAGCTTACCAGCGAGGAAAGAAAGATGATCGCGGACATGATGCGTGATCCGGAGAGAAGCGCAGAAAAGACACTGCAGGCAGGAAGTGCGGCGGTGGATAAGATGAAGGATATAAAGGAGGCGGTGCGAAATGAAAATTGAAAATGACTGGATTGGGCAGATGAGTAAATGGGTGCTGTCTGATTCTGCAGCATTAAAACTGTATCTCGATGTTATCGGAAAATGTCCAGATTATTCGGTAAATAATCAGCTCCTGCTTATGTATGAAAGTCAGGAAAAGCCGTTTACGATGATCAAGGCGCATGATACCTGGGAGAATCAGGGCGTTGCCGTAAATCAGGATGCTGCAGCATATTACATCTGGGAGCCGGACAAAGATGCAAACGGCGAAGTAATCATGGCATCAAACGGAAAAGAACCTGCAGGCTATCACTATAAGTATATGTATGATGTGGCAGATACAAATTACAGTTACCAGAAACCGGAGCCATCCGGGGAGCAGGCGTTAGAGGCACTGCTGACACGAAAAGATATCCCGATTCAGGTTGTGGATTCTATCAAGAACGTGTCTGGAGCGAGAGCTATGTATGCACCAAAGGATAAACTGATTTATGTTGTGCGATCAGGAAAGGTTCCGGCAGATGAATTTTTCACGGCAATCGCGACCGAGATGGGACATGCAATCTGTCACGGACAGATGAAGGACACGACTATGGCATATAACCGGGCGCAGTATCACTATACCTGCTGCGTGGCAGCCTATGCACTTGCGTCGCATTACGGAATCAGCACGGATGCGTTGAACATTGACGTGCTTCCGGATCGGCTTATCAAAATGGGAGATCGCGCAGCAAAAAATGAGCTGTCACGGATAGCTCTTATCAATAAGACGATTGACCGGGATATCCGGATGCCGCTGGACAAAATTATAACAAGGGATGCAGGAAGCCGGGAGGTGGAAAGGAATGCTGCAGGAACGTAGAAAAATGACGCTGCTGGTGCTGCTCATGCTGTACCCGTTTTTCGCATATGGCATGATCCGGGTTGCACCGTTTATTACAAATGACGGAATATCATATTTTATCGATCATCTGGAAAGGGATTTACGAGAACACCCGGTCCGGATTTTTTTAACAAAGCAGACACCAAAAGTTCTTGTAATTGGAACGTTTGCGTATATACTGATCGGCGCTGTTATCTACGATTCCATGAAAAACAGCCGGCCGGGAGAAGAACATGGATCTGCGAGATGGGCGAGCGTCGCAGAAATCAATAAGAAATATGCGGCAAAAGAAGTGGTATTCCCGGAGGCTCCGAAGTGGATGCAGGATATGATACTTACAAACCGGGCAAGGCTTGGGTTCGATTTCAACCGGCATGGGAAGAATGGAAACACGCTGATCTGGGGTGGTCCGGGTACATGGAAATCGCGAGGTTATATTATACCTAATATCATGCAGATGAACTGTAACCTAGTTGTCACAGATCCAAAAGGCGAGCTTGCGAAAAAATGCGGCGATATGCTAAGAAAAAACGGCTACCGGGTACTTGTATTCGACGTGGCAAATCCGGAGGAATCGGTCTGTTACAACCCTTTTGTGTATTTCCGCAACGATATGGATGTGCTGGATTTTGTCAACAACTTCTTTTCGTCGCAGGAACAAAAGAATACTCAGAAAATGGATCAGTTCTGGGACGATCAGGCAAAAAACCTGATGATGGCTTTTTGCTTCTTATTATATCACGAGGCACCGAAGGAAGAACAGAACATGGCAACCGTGCTGCAGCTTCTTCATGCTGCAGAAGTATCGGAAGAAGATGGCTTTATGTCACCGGTGGATATGATATTCGCGAAGTTGGAAAAAGAAAAACCAGGGCACATCGCCGTTGGATATTATAAAGACTACCATAAGGGCGGCGCGAAAACGCTGCAGAGCATTCAGTCTACTTTATCGTCCAAGTTGGCATACTTTAACATGGAAGCACTCCAGAAACTTACGATCACCGATGATATCGATATTCGGAGCTTTGCCACACAAAAGACTGCACTTTTCTGTGTGACGCCAGATTCCAAGGCGAGCTTGAACTTCCTGATTGGAACACTGTACCAGCAGATGTTCCAGCAGCTGTATGATTTGGCAGATAACGTCTATGATGGACCTTTACCAATACACATCCGGTTTCTACTTGACGAATTTGCGAATATTGCGCTTCCGGATGATTACCAAAAGATCCTTTCGACAGCGCGGTCACGTAATATTTCGTTTGCGATTGTACTGCAGGATAAGAGTCAGATAGAGAAGATCTACGACACAATATATAAGACACTTATGGCATGTTGTTCTGAATGGCTGTTCCTGGGAAGCAATGAGAAGGAAACATGCGAATATTTTTCTGCACTCGTCGGAAAAGAGACGGTTATGGTCAAGTCAACAAGCACAACACATGGCATGAATGCAAGTTATACGGTGCAGTATACACCGACACAGCGTGATTTGATGACGGCAGATGAGATGCGACGCAAGTCGAATGAATTGGCAATACTGATTATCGAAGGCGAGAATGCGGTAAAGGATGAAAAGTACAACATGAAGAATCATCCAAATTACTATATGATCGCCGAAGGAGAGAACTTGACACGAAAAAAAGAGCCGGCTAAGATCTACGACTGGGGCAGTACGGCACAGTCGAAAGGTCATATGCAATCGATTAGCCGGATCGATGCGGCTGATCGGGATAAGATCGTTAAGCTGGAAGATATTGAAGCAGACAGCGTGGTTATGACGGAAGAGGAGCTGTTTGAAAGACTGGCAGCATAGCAAAGATAATGTATTTGAACAGGAGGAAAAAATTTATGGATAGAAAATTAAAAATGAAAAAGAACATTCTTTTGTATATGTTCGGAATGTTAGCAGTCCTCATGGGCTGCTTTTTTTATACCCCGGAGAAAGTGAAAGCTGCAGAACCGCAGGGAGCGCAGATCAGCGCACAGGTACAGACGGTGGCATATAGCAGTGACATTCCAGAAGAAGTAAAAAAACCAATAGAAAAAGGAAAAAATTTGACCGCCTATATAATAGCTGCGATAGGGTTCATAGTTTTGGCCGTAGGCTTGTTGATGGAGGTTATAGCTTGGTTCGGACATCAGAATGACATGAAAATTCAGGGATTGGTTGCAATTGGAGCCGGTGCATTGCTTGGAAGTGCAGGAGCAATCGCAGCTTGGCTTTTGAGTTAGGAGCCTGCCTATGAATTGGATATTAGCGACGCTGCAGGCGTCCATTGCATTTTTTGATGCGTGGATGAGCCAGTTATATGATGTGCTGATGCTTGATCCCATATCGTACCAGAACGGTACGATATGGACCACCGTCAGCAAAATCTATGATGCGCTTATGGGACCTGCAGTGTCTATATTAATCATCGGATTTTATATCGCACTGACTCATGACAGCGGCGAATTTATAAAGACCAGACATTTTGGATCTGTTGGATGGACGTTTATTCTTCTATACATAACAGCTTCGCTGCTGCAGGGCGGGAAGTACATATTGCTTTTAATATTCTGGTGTTTTAAGGAAATCCTGCAGACGGTTACCGGCCCGAACGGAACGAACTTTCTGGATTTATCCTGGGTGGAGCTGCCGAAGCAGGTCAAACTTGCCACGTCCGGACTTGGAGCAACGAAAGCAACGCTGTTTTTTATTGTTGTGCTGATATTTGCATTGGTAATTATGGTGTGTTCCTTCACGATCATTATGGTCGTGTATGGAAGATTATTTAACATTTATCTTCACATCGCAGTCGCGCCGCTTGCGCTTGCTTGCGGTGCTGCAGGACCGCTCCGGAGCACGTTTGTATCATACCTGAAATCGTTTGTTGGTGTGTGTCTGCAGGGCGTCGTCATCGTGATTGTCTGTATGGTATTTTCCGCTTTTGCGAATAACTTTGATTTTAATACCGTGCAGACATCCGACCAGCAGATAGTTGAATTAAAAGAGGATATGACCGAAGAGGAATTTCAGGCATGGTGGGAGCAGTGGGGCATGGACAACAAAGAGCTTGAGGCAAAGAAAGCAGAAGTACTTTGGACGTACCTGTCGCAGATGCTTTTCCTGTATCTGATCATGGCAGGCATGATCAAAGGAGCAGATAACTTTATTCACCAGAAACTGAATTTATGATTATACAAATATGACATGCCGCCACGCATCCGCGTGGCGGCAGGAAAGGAGATTTATGCTAGAAGTAAAACCTAACAAAGAGATATTAAAGATAAAAACATCGATGCTTGGATTCACGCCAGGGCAGGTGGCAAGTGTAACGGTCGGGCTGATTGCCGGATCAATTACCTACTTTGTCCTCCCGGTACCGGACTTCTGTAAGATTCCGGTAATCGCGGTAGTTGTCGTTTTCATCTGCAGCTTTGGATTCGTAACTATGGATGGAATGAACGTAGGCCAGATCATACAGGCGATGTTTTCCACGTGGCAGATGAACAGAAAACCGCTTGTGTTAAGAGGAAGGAGGGAAGATTACAATGGCAGTGACAACAGTAATGCAGTACGACCTGTCGAAAGACCGGACGAAAATAACAAGAAGTCAGGACATCATACCAATTAAGCAGATATGTGAAAACGGCATGTTCAGACATGCCGGAGGCAGATGGAGTATGACGTATGACCTGAAGGATATCGACTACAATTCAGCAGCAAATGAAGAACGAAAGAAGGTATATGACAGCTGGGAGGAGCTTCTTAACTCGCTTGACAGTTCCAAAGCGGCAATGAAGATCACGTTACTTAACCGGCGCATGAACAAAAAAGACCGGCTGCAGCAGACGCTTTTGCCGACTGCAGTTGGAGATGGGTATGATCATATCCGGACGGCATGTAACTGGCTTCGATATGACGACATTGAAGGAGACAAGGGATTTATCCAGGATAAATTCATCACGTTTTCTACGGAAAAGAAAAATCAGGAAAAAGCGGAAAACTATTTCAGCCGAATGGAGCGGGATCTGAATAAAAAATTTCTGACATTCGATTCCGGAATTAAACGACAGAGTATCTACCGGCGCGGGGAAGTGCTGCACAGCTTCCTGCACGCGGGAAGGGAATCGGAATACAGCTTTGCATGGGATCCGGACAAAGGTGCAAGAACAAATACAAGGAAGTTTATTGACCGGTTAGCACCTGATATGTTCCGACCGCATGCAGATTATTTTGAGATGAATGATATGGTCGGACGGACGATGATGCTCCGTACGTGGGGCGCAAGCATCCGGGACGACTTTTTCACGCGACTGGCAGATGTGCATACCAATCTGGTTGCGACGAGTGATATTGTCGCCGTATCCAATTCAGAGGCACGAAAGCTGATTGAGCGAAAAGATGACAGCGTAGAGACAAGTGCAAATCTCTGGTCCGGCAAGCGGAGCGTACGTGAGGGAGCTGCAGAGCGGCTGCCAAGACAGATTGCAAAGGACAGAAAAGTAATCGATGCATACAATAACGCGATGGATTACGATAACCAGAAGATGTTTTTAGTGCAAGTCCTTGTTTGCTTTCTGGCAGAAGATATGAACCAGCTTGATGAATACACGGAAAGCATACTGGATGTGGCAGGTGATTACAACTGCGAAATGTCATATATGTATTTTCAGCAGCTCAAAGGACTGATGGATGCGCTGCCGTTCGGCGAGAGGACAATACAGTATCTCCGCGACTGCGACACAGATACCACCGCGATCATGCTGCCTTTCAACTCTGTGCAGCTTAACCAGAGCACCGGGATCCCATACGGAAAACACGAAGAAACGAAACAGCAGCAGTGGGTAGACCGGACTATGCAGGGATCCGGGCATGAGTGGATATTAGGTAAAACCGGCTTTGGAAAATCTGTCGATGCAAAGCTGAAGATATTATACGAGGTGCTTTTAACCCAGGGCGACAGCATCATACTGGATCCGGATGGCGAATATTCACCGCTTGTACGTGCACTGGGAGGACAGGTTATCGAAGTCGGCGTGGATCATATCAATGTGGCCGATATATCTGCAGATTACGGATATGTCGACGAATCGCGCCAGGACAATCCTGTGACGAAAAAAAGTAATCTGATCTTGTCATTCATGGAAGCTATTTTGGATGATGGTACAAAGTTTGGAGAAACAGAAAAATCGCTTGTCGATCGTGCCGTACGTACGCTTGCCGATGGTGTGATGAGCGGAATGTACCTGCAGATGACGTTATCAGATATCTATGATCTGCTTTTACAATACCAGGAACCGGCCGCAAAACAGCTGGCTCTTGCTTCAGAGCGGCATATCAAAGGCTCATTTAATTCCTTTGCACAGCCGACAAGTGTTCAGATACAGAGCCGGCTTGTATGTTATGATCTGTCGAAACTTAACAAACAGGAAAAAGATGCAGGTATGATCGTAATAATGGATCAGATCGATCAAAGACTGATCCACAACCGAAAGCTTGGAAAGGCAACCTATATCACTTTTGACGAGATGGACTATTTCTTCAAGCATCCGGCGGCAACACTCATCATTGAAGATTTCTTTGAACGCTGTAGAAAATACGGCGGTTTCTTACGTGCGATTGTTCAGAATGTCACTAAAATACTGCAGAATCCGGCGGCGTCTACAATGCTTAAAAACTCGGAAAATGTGATCATGTTTAAGCAGGATCACCTGGATGCTGTGCAACTTGCAGATATGTATGGCTTATCCGGAATCCAGATCCGGAAGCTGGAATCGGCAGAACCCGGCCATGGCGTAGCAAAAATAGGAAATGTCATATTTACATTGGATGATACGATTCCGGAGGATTCGGAAATCTATCAGCTTGTTAATACCACAGTTGTGAAAAGTGCATAGGTGGTGGTTTTATGCTTGTAAATACACAGAGAGATATGGATATCGTGTCTGTATCAAACCGGACGGAACCGGAAGAAGAAAAGGAAAGCCGGACACGGGAAAAAGCACTGGAACGAAATAAAAAGACGCTGCAGAAAAAAAAGGAGGCGGTGACGGAGTATCCGGACACCGTCTCTTCCATACATGAGAAAATCATGAAACAAAAAGACAGTGACGAAAAAACAGAGAATCCGATGCAGACTGACTTTTCCGGATATACCGAAAAATCCGGAAAAAACTATACCGGAAAGACGACGAATGAAGTATTATGTGTCAACGCGAAAGCGGCCGGATCAGTAAAAGACAGTGTGACCGATCTTGTAAGCCTTTCGGATGCGGAATATTCTGGAAATAAGGAAAGGTCAGACAGTGATCCGGATTATGCTGGAATGAGTGTAATCCGAAGATCTGCGAAAGCTGTATCCGGCTTTATCATGAAGGAAGTTTTAGTACTGGTAAAAATGATAGCAACCACAGTCGGAAAGCTGGTACTTGTATCGATCGGCGCGGCAATCATAGTAGTAACGCTTGCTGCAGGTGTACTTCATTCCATATCCGGTACGGAGAATGGAGCGGGGGAAGCTGCAGCACAGTATGACTATCACAGCTATAACCAGCACAACTATACAGGACAAGCAAACAAAGCATGTGGTGTGACGGCTGCAGCCTCTGCTCTGCGGAGTTTAGGGCTGCAGATCACACCAGATATGCTGGAGCAACACAATAATGGTCTTGTAGGGCTTTGGTATGGCGCGGATGCATGGGTAAACAATCATTACCCGGTAAAAATAACAAGAGGGACGGTATCTGCAGACACGATCGATGAGGCGTTGCAGCATGGATCGCTATGTGTAGTATACTTACATAACAACTGTGATGTATCAAGCGGGAGTAGTCAATGGAATACCGGAAGAAACGTATCCGGAGGCGGCTGCCACTGGATCACTCTGATCGGGTACACGGAAGCTGGGTTAATAGCTGCACTTGATCCTGCAGATGGAACCGGCAACGAGGAATACTGCAGGGCAGAAAACTGTGAGGGTGGCACGACAGGCAAGGCAATATCCATGGACGAGGTCATGGAGAGCTGCAGCAATATCTACGTTATCACACCAACCGAGACGAGAGAGGATAACGAGAAGCTGCTTGCAGCACTGATCTACAGTGAAGCAGGAGCATCTTACGAGGATAAGCTTGCAGTAGGAACCGTAGTTATGAACCGATTGGATATGCAGTATGGAGATGCACTCACGCTGGAGGATGTCATATATGCCCCGAATCAATTTGAAGGAACGAAGACAGACAATTTCCGGAACGCCCTGGCAAACGGAGCACCGGCACAGTGCCAGCAGGTAGCATATGAGATTTTACAGGAAGGGAAGCGGTCAGACAAGATACCGTCTACCTGCGTATCGTTTATGGCACTTTCTATCAGTGAAAGTGAGATGCGCAGGAGAACCGGCTGTACGAATTTTATAATCATAGATCAGAGATTTGGCTGGTAATATCTGCAGAAGAATCTCTGGTACGGAGCATGGTTAATCCGGGTTCGATTCCCGGAGCTTCGTTTCCCATCCGGAGTCAGCACCCGGATGTTATGCAATATGACGGGATCAGGAAGAAGATCAGCCGTCGTTTTTTGTGCATTTTTCCAAAAAAATCAGCTTAAATATGCCAAGGGACAAGTGCACCCTTTTTCCAATAAGACCGAGGGGGCCGTCTGCGGTCATGTTCCCCCTTCCCACACCCAACCCCCTCATACCGAGATGTTTACTTGGACGAAAGAATGAGAGATATAGATGGGGATTGGTATGATGTACAAGGCGGCCGAAGCATGGAATAAATCGTTGATATTTATGGGGGTATGGGCTAAAATATGTTTAGAATATCGTTTTCGTAAAGACGAAATGAACATGAAAAAGGATGGTGATTAATTTGAACGAAAATACAATAACAGCAGGAGGAATCAGTGGAGCTATTTCAGATCCATTATCCCCGGAAGCACAAGAACATGCGATAGTGTATTATGAGGAAATTCGTCACAGAACAGATGATATTATGAAAATTGCAACATATACAGGATATACACCAGAACAGGTGTTGAAGGTAAAGAACTTTTTGTTTGTTGAGACGCATATTTTATCTACCGGTATTAAAAGATTCGATGCAAGTTTTGAGATTGCGGAATCATGGCAGAGGTTATCTGATATGCAGGAATATGTGCAGCCGCATGACAAGCTGTTGATCCCACACGAACTTATGGAAATGGATTTAATTACAAAAGGTTTTAGTCAGGCAGATGCACATGATAAAACCTGCGAAATATATAATTATCCAAGGGCGACAAATGAATTTTATGCCAGAATACAGCATGAACGTAATGCAAAAATAGGAAAAGGTGATATTATTAGCGGAGGAATTACACATAAAGCCAGAGAAGACTGGGATATGTATTTATAGCAGGAAGGAGTGTTTCTATGGTATATATTGATATTGTCCAAGATGGTGCATTTATTATACTAAACTGTCATAAAGGCAGTGAGAATGGTGCATTTTTTCAATTAGTGATCGATGCTGATACACAGCAGATTGTTAAAAGACCTGCAGAACCGGATATCGATGCATCTATCGCATATTCTCACATATATGCGATGATGCGCGAGGGTATGGAGCTTCCTGCACATACGGTCGCTGCCTGGGGTTAGCCGGCAATATAGGAGCAAATGGGTACCGAAATTTTTTATTGTCAGAAGAATTGTAGCAGCTTTGTAGAATACCATCTGTCCGGTTCTGGAATCAACCAGAGCCGGATTTTTTTATGCTTAAAAATTGGACATTTTTTCACTTGGAATTTGTACAAAAAAATATTTTCAATTTCAATCCATTTTATTGTCGTCCCGGCTCCGGAGAAGTGAATTTTACCGGTTAAAAAAATTCCAAAAAGTAGCAAGCAGGGGATTGGTGTACATTGTATGAATACAATGTACCCAATCCCGCTTGTTGGGGAGTTCCCCAATCCCCCGGAGAATGAAAAAAAGGAAAGTGTAGCTGCGCTGCAGCATGAAAAACCGGAACGAAAAGAAGCATATCGACATAAATCTGCAAATCCGGGAAAAAATCGAATTTGTACATTTTTAGAAAAAAAGAAAGTTTGCTACAATAAAACACGCAAGGGGCTGATTGGCATTCCCTTGCGTGTTCCTTGATAATTGAATAAGTCACAGCGATAACGTTAATCACCACGAGCCCGCTTAAGTAACTTATTAGATTCAGTTCGTTTTTGATAATATCATAAAGTCTGTTGATACAAAAATGTATGAATACGAATAGTGAAAAAAGACGATGATACAGTCGGAAAGATACTACGGGGCGATGAAGGGGTGGCTGCAGGATATAACAATATTCACATCTGAGAAGGCAGCTTTTAGAGGACAATGATACTTACCGTGGAAAAAAGCACGGTCTGTGTGGGAAGCAGATGTCAGAGGACATATGCCAGAGTGAGGGATGAAACTCTGGATCGCGATGGACTATAAATGATATATGGTTAAAGACAAGGATAGCAGTCTGAGACCGCTATCCTTTTTCTTTGACTGAAATGTTATAATACGGTCAGGAGGAAATGGATATGAATTACAATTTTGAAAAACTTCGTAAGACCGCTAAATTTCAGGATCTGGAAAAATGGATATATGAATCTGTATGTGAAGCTGCGCGGAACATGACCAAGGAACTTCTGGAAGAACTCGATAAGTTTTTGCAGCAAACAAGAGATACAAAAAGATATGTAAATAAGCAAAAAAGAAAAACAACGATAAAAACAGTATATGGTGAGGTCGAATATATCAGGCACATGTATTATGATAGAAAGACGGGGCATCATGTATATCTTCTTGATGAGAAGCTGCAGATGGAAAAAATTGGAACCGTATCAGCAAATCTGGCACAGGTAATAGCGGAAGCTGCGGTAGAAATGCCATATCGAAAAGCTGCAGAATTGATATCACAGACAACCGGACAGACAATCAGCAGTCATGGAGCATGGAACGTCGTGCAAAAGATTGGGGAAGAAATTGGTCGGGAAGAAGAAGTAATGTTGAATGAAATGGAAGAAGAGACAACCAGAGGAGAGACAGAAAGCCCGATCATCTTTATGGAAGCGGACGGCGTATATTTGAATATTCAAAAGAATAAGAAAAAAGCAAAATCACAGGAAATGAAGCTAGCAACCGTCTACACCGGATGGAGCAAGGACGGCAAAAAATTAGTTAATAAGAAAGTGCTTGCCGGAATGGCAGGATCAATGAAATTTAATACGAAAACTGAAGCGCTCATTCAGAGTGTTTTTCATATAGAAGTAGATCAGGTGCGCGTGCTAAATGGCGATGGCGCGGCGTGGATCAGTAACACATACAACCCGGAACGAATTTTCCAACTGGATCGGTTCCATATCGTAAAAAAAATCAGATCAGCAATTAAGGTAAAAAAATTTGCAAATCAGATACTTGGAAAAATGATGTCCGGAGATTACAGCGGTGGTCTGCAGGACATAGAGACATATATCAACAGTATTGACGATGGTCAACATAAAAAAGAATTAAAGGATGTAAGAGATTTATATAAATATCTTACAAACAATATCGATGGACTTCCGCGCTGGCAGGAGCAGCTTATGACACTTGGGATTGATCTGCAGGCACCGGAAGGACAAACATATAAAAACATGGGCGTGCAGGAGAACCAGAACTGCAGCCTAATCACTAACCGGATGAAGGGACGTAAGATGCGCTGGTCAGTCGAGGGAGCAGATAATCTGGCAAAGATTATCTATACCCGCGAAAACGAAGATCTCGAAAAGATCATTGAAAAATACGATGGTGTGATTATTCTCCCGGATGATTACGAAAAAGAGATTCAGATCTTATCTGCAGATAAAGTTCAGAAGGTAATCGGATCCGGAAGCAGATATATAGAGATCCTGCAGGGCAGGCTTCCGGTGCTTGGAAGCCCAATTGGGAACTATACAGATGCAATTAGAAAAATGAGCATGGTATAAAAACTGATTGTACAATCACTTGTAATAAGTTATAATGACAGTGATAAGTTCATTCAGTTCAAATATATTTTCCTTGATGATTAAAATTTGTTTTTGATTCGGATTTCTCACCGAAAAAACAGTCCGTCGAAAATGACGGATATGCAAGGGAAATAAGCCCCCACACTTCGGTAACACATTCTAATTGAGTCAAATATTTGTATCAATATGATATTTATAGTATAATAAACAAAAGGGGGGTGAGCCATATGAAGATTGATTTATCGTCAGTTGATATTTTTGAGGATAATGAGCTGGAATTAGATAAAAAGATTACATTTATTTTTGGAAAAAATGGAACAGGGAAATCGACAATTACAGAAGAAATCAAAAAATTAAATTCAGATTATGATGTTTCAGTTTTTCAGGGGTTTAATAATATTATTGATGAAAATCATCGGTTAAATGCTGTTGTGTTAGGTGAAGAAAATTTGATTATAAATGCTCAAATTGAACAAAAGAAAAAAGAAATTGAGCTAAAGCAGGACGAGATAGATAAGATAAATAAAACTTTATCTCTTCCAGAAATGGATAATGTGTCGAATTTCTGGACTAGAAAACAAAATGCACAAAAAGCATATACGATAGCTGAGAAAAAATTGGATGATTTTTATATACAATCAGCATCCACTATCAAAAATAAGAAAAATCCACAAATTGCAAAAACATCTTATAATAAGAGAAATTTTCAAGAGGATTTACAGTTTGCAGTTTTACTTCAGGATGATGAAAAGAAGGAGTTGATAGAAACTATAAAGTCTGAGGTCAAAATAGCTCCGAATATCATTTTTCCTTGTGAAAATATGACACAACTTTTGAATGAAGTAAATAGTATATTACAGAAAACAGTAACGGAAAGGGTGAAAGTTAAAAGGATAGATAATAGTCCTGAAAAAAGAGAATTTGCAAAAAGAGGACTAAAACTGCATAAAAAGGGAGAAGCGTGCGCTTTTTGTGGAAATGAAATAAAAGATGATGTTTTCGATGAATTAGAAAACTACTTTTCGGCAGATGAGGTAAAAGAGTTTCAAACACAAATTACTGAAAAGATTGAAAGTATAGATTTAATATTAAAAAACATTGATGCCATTCAGGTATCAATTGAGGATTTCTATCCAGCATTTGTAAAAGAAGTAGTGACAATAAAAGATGAAATAGAAATTATAAAAAAATCTTATGCGCTATTTCTTACCAAAATGAAAAAAGCGCTTGATGACAAACAAAAATATCTCTTTGAAGCTCGGAAAGAAGTGGAAGATGAGATACCTAAAAGTTTTTATGATGTTGAAAAAAAGTACAAGTATATCCAAAAAAACAATAATGAAAATGATATAGATACAAAAAAGCAGGAGGCAATAAAGAAGATACGCTGTCACTATGTAAAGCAGTTAATAGATGAATTTGATTATTTTTCTAAGAAAACGGAAGCAGATACTTTGCTAATCGAAATGAATCAAAGGATAAAAGAGTTTGATGATGAAAAAAGTAAAATTGATGGACAGGGAGGTCTGAAAGAAAACATAGATAATATTTTGAAACAAATAACAGATTTGCAGAATCAAACTAAGAATGAATCTATTTTGGCTGATAATATAAACAAGAAACTGTTACATATGGTATCTTTTGAATTGGAACATTTTGAAGATCCAGAGTCTAAGGGATTTTATAAGGTTAAAGATTGCAATACAAATGCTATTAGAGACATAACAGAATTATCTACAGGAGAAAAAAATGTAATTGCTTTTTTGTATTTTCTCGAAAAATTACATGAGGTTAAAGAGACGGTTGTTAACAAGCCTAGAATTATAGTTTTTGATGATCCAATGAATTCTAATGATGATGGAATGCAATATTTAATAATAGAGGAATTACAGATATTGATGAAGAAATTATTAGAAACAGATCATTTTATTTTGCTGACACATAATAAGCATTTTTACATTAATGTTAGATACAATCATAAGTACAGTAAGGATAAATTTATACGATTTCAGTCAAATGGTACAAAAACACAAATAATTTCATTAGTAAAAGAAGATGATGATTTTAAAACGAGCTATGAATCATTGTGGCTCGAACTTAAACTTTTATATGAATATGATATAACATCGGCAGATATGTTATTAAATCCTATAAGAAGAATTATTGAAACATTTACAAAGTTTAATGCACTTAATAAAACAGATTTTTGTAATGAGGTGGCTGGAGCAAAAAAATTGTTTGATGTAAATTCTCATTCTATTGATGATATAGAAGCTGAATTAAATGGAAAAAACAAGCAGGAAGTTATACAGATGCTTTATGATTGCTTCTCAAAAAATGATTATGGTAATCATTTTTTGAAATATTGGAAGAACGCGAGTGTTGATGAAACAGGAAAGTTGGTGAGTAGAAACTAAAAATATATGTTTGAGATGGCGCCATTTTTGTTCTAAAATTTTAAAAAGGAGTACATATAAATGTAAAATGAGATGAAGATGAAGAACAAAGCGCACAAATGTGTACCAAGGAACAGAAAGATAAATCTCTTCATCCAAGAGTTCGAGTGATAATGAGCCAAATATGACATAAGCGATAGCGCAGGAGGCAGGCTAAGGGGGTGCTCTCAGTTCGATTATAAGGAGTGAAATATAGTGATGGCATGGAATATGTGTCGTTATTTGTCGAACGATTTAACTTGAAGATATCATAACAATGTCCCATAATAACATGTAGAATTATTATGGAACAAAGGAGCAGCTTTATGGATAGGAAACTGGTTATAGACGCCGTATTAAAATATCTAGAACAGAAAAAGGATTTATCTGCCTTAGAAGAAGATATAGTATCCTCAATGAGTAAGTACACTGAACAACCCTTTGACAGAAAAGGTATTGAGCAAAAAGTGATTGAGAATAATATGAAATACAGTGATATATTTAGCCCACTAAGCAAGATGCCAGGAATGTATTCTAAGCCGTTAGACCAGCTAAGTGATGCAGAAGCTGCGAATAGTCTATATATACAAATTGTTGCACTTTGCAAAAAAGAATATACCGTTATGCAAACAAACGAGTTGATATTTCCCCAACTACATCTATAATAACACCCAACAGAACCCAACGCGCCTCTCAACGATGCGGATCACGTTGGGTCTTTTCTTTTACTCAATTAAGGCACTGAAAAGCAGTTTCGCTTATCTTTTCTCTACAACTTCCCCTTCACATAATCCCGGATAAAGAAATCATCTCCCGGCATCTGGCAGCCGACGATGTAAAGCCCCTCGTTATCAGAGCAGCGGATAACACGTCCTTCCAATACGTCGTGCTGAGGCAGGTCAAAGTTGTGAATTTTCACACGGATGTCGACGCCCTTATGGGTAGCAAAGTAGTTGTCATGTGTCAGGAACGCAAAGCCGTTTGCACTTAAGTTATCGAGCTTGCCTTCCATGGTTGTTGTGCCATCTGCCAGAGTAATCGTGCAGGCATTGGAGATATCCAGACGAGGGTATTTCCGGCGGTTGTTAATCTTCGGACGGGATTCAATCTGAATCGTGAAGTGGGAAGCCGCTTCTTGCGCGGTATGGACAATCTTAGCCGGATCCCAGCAGTAAAGCACGTTGCCGACAGTTACTTGCAGCTTACATTCTGTCACCTCCGTAAGCTTCGGTGCATTTGCAAGGGTGATTGATAACGTATTGTTCTCACGTGTCAGTACCTCGCCGTAATAGTTCTTTCCGTCCTTCAGTGCCACACTCAGTTTCATGCCAGGCTGTACATCTTCGGTTCCCATGAAACCACCGATTCCAAGCTCGCACATGAGGGATTCGATGACGGTCTCAATGGAGTTGATGCTGTTGGCTGATTCATCGTATTTGCTGAGCATGCGGTTGTTGATCTCGTTGGAGTCGCTGATGCAGGTTGTCATGTCGCCGACGATATCCGTTACCTGATTCAGATTGTCCACAAGATGGATGTTGGAAGCCTCGACTTCCTTCATGGCGTGGTCGATGACCTGAATATTCTCACCGATCTTATTCGTATCGGAAGCGATTTCCGTCATACTCTTACCGGTCTGCGTGACCTTGGTCAATGTGAGCTGGATCAGCTTCAGGGTTTCTTCCATCGAAGCGGTCATCCGCTCAGAAGTCTCTTCAAGATGCTCGAGAGCCTGCCGAATCTGATTGGAAGAGGACTTGGTTTCCTCACTTAATGTACGGATCTGATCGGCTACGACTGCAAATCCCTTTCCGGATTCGCCGACGCGGGCAGCTTCAATCGATGCATTTAATGCAAGAAGATTCGTCTGGGATGTGATATTCTCGATGACACCGGTTTCGTTCTTCACCATGGCGAATTCAGATTTGAAATTCTGCAATGTCTGCTCGATCTCCCCGGAGAGCGAAGCCATCGTGTTCGTCGTTGTTACAAGATCTGCCAGATCCTCGGAGCTTACCTTCGCGTGCTGCACCGAAGTGCTCGTAAGTGAGACCATCTGCTCAATCATCTCCGCCACATGGTTGACCTGTGCGTGTATGTCGGACGTCATTTCGTTCGACGAGGTTGTACTGCTCTGCAAGTCAGAGTTATGATCGCTGAGCCGGTTCAGGCTGTCTACAACAATCGTGGCACCATGTGTATTCTCGGATGCAAGCTCACGGACAACGGTAATGCCGTTTGTGATCGTGTTACATGCCTGCTTTACCTGTTCCACAGTCGTGACAACACGATGAAGGTCTGCCTTGATGCTGTCTGTCATGGCACCGTCAGACTCAATCAGGTGCCTGATGGACATGACATAGCAGATATAGCAGAGTATGATACAGGCGAGCTCGAGCTGATAATTCTTCATATCGGAGGCGGAGTTGAATCCCTGTGAGATACGATAGGCAGCACCTCCGACGATAATCAGGGAGTTTGCGATTCCGCAGCTTACCATGAATCGGATACTCTTATAGAGAACCAGAAGACTGGTCACGGGCAGGATATACGTGAATGCAATCGGTGATTCTGTCGTGCATAATACAAATGTATAGAAAATGCCATAGCCGATCACGAGGTTGAATTTGTATTGGTCAGTATCGAAGCCCTTCACACGAAGCAGAATCTCCCCGGTGATGACTGGCAGCCAGCAGAGCGCTAAAAAGATAATATAATAGGTAGTGCCACGTAGATGGTTCGCCACATCGGCACCATAGTTTGCAGAAAGCAATGCGGCGAAGATGATCCAGATCCGTCTGGCTCTCCGGTTCGCCTTTTCCTTAAAAACAGATTCGTCGTAATTCATAATTTTTCTCCTTCGTGGAATATATATCCGTGGCAATCTGTTGCTCATCAGTTTCATTCGTTTTTATAAGGTGCCTGTAAATACGTCTGTCGTAAACTTTATTATAGCATAGTATTGTTATAAATGTAATTACAGAAAATGTATTTCCTTCTGGGGTGAATGTGAAAGAATTGGTAAATAGGAAAGTACAGATGTGGTTGAACTTTTGCTGTATCCATGTTATAATAGAATATTATGAATTGAGGAAATATACGAATGAAAAAAATGGAAAACAGAGTATTAAAAGCAACGAATAAGATAGAAAAAAGCTGTGCCTTTGGTGCGATCCGCCAGGGGATGATTATGCTTATTCCCCTGCTTGTTGTTGGCTATGGCGCATTGATGATCATGAGTCTGCCGATAGCAGGCTATCAGGATTTTATTGCACATATCTGGTCAGGTCATGTTATGGATATGCTGCAATTTATATATCATGGTGTAAATGATATTTTTGCGGTTTTGCTTGCAGTGACGACGAGTGTCAGCTATGCGCTGATCAAATCCAGAAAGAAAAGTGGATTTGTGGAGACGGGGGATGCGATTGTACTGGCGGCTGTTACGCTTGCCAGTTTTGCCGGATGTGCAGGAATCCAATATGGGAGTTTTTCGATAAAGGCATTTAGCAATATGAATACATTCACTGCACTGTTTGTATCCCTTGGTGCAGGATTTTTGTATTTCAAATTAAAGGATATAAATTTTATGTCAGTGAGAAACAAGGAAATAGATACTGACAGTGGTTATATGCATGCAATCAATGGAATTGGCTGTACTTTGGGGATATTATTCGTGTTTAACTTGTTTCATCAGGTACTATATGTGACGAGCGGGGTAAATGGAGTACAGGAATTGTTTGAGCTTGGAGTAAATCGTCTGTTTGGTTCGATTGATAATAATTTCTGGTCTGGAATCTTAATCATTGTCGAGACACATATATTTTGGTTTTTGGGGGTGCATGGAAACAATGTATTGGATGTTGTAATCAAACAGAATTTTTCAGATGTATCTGTTGGTATATTCAGCAAGTCTTTTCAGGATGTGTTCGTAATCATGGGGGGAACCGGCGTGATGATCTGCCTTGTAATCGCGGTTTTGCTGTTTGCGAAGACGAAGAGTCTGCGGAATGTTGCGGGTATGGCGGCACCAGCAGTTTTGTTTAATATCAGTGAGATTGCGTTGTTTGGAGTTCCGGTCATTTTGAATCCGATCTTTATTGTACCATTTTTGGTAGTTCCGATCCTGAATTTCCTGATTGCATATGCGGCAATGTATTTTGACATTGTTCCACATGTGGTAGCATCGGTGGAGTGGACAACGCCAGTTCTTCTGAGTGGATATCAGGCAACTGGTTCGTGGAAAGGAGTAGTGCTTCAGCTTATATGTATTGTGATCGGCGTGTTTGTATATCGTCCGTTTATCCGGATGTTTGAAATGCAGCGCCGGCAGCAGATGATACAGAATGTGAACCAATTGGTAGAAGAATACAAAAAGCAGGAAGAAAGTGGAGTTCTGTTCGCATTTACAAAACGGGAAGATGTATGTGGAAATACGGCACGGCTGCTGGCCGGCGAATTGAAGGAGGCAATTGAAAATCACAGTCTGTTTCTGATGTATCAGCCACAGGTGGACAAGAATGGGCATTGCTCTGGTGCGGAGGCTTTGATTCGGTGGAATCATCCCGTGTTTGGAAATATTTACCCACCACTTATCATTCAGCTTGCAAAAGAACTTGGAATTATGCATGCGCTTGATGCAACAATCTTAGATGAAGCGGCAGCGGCGAGAGCCAGACTGACTGATTATGTAGACGAAAGCTTTGATATCTCTGTCAATCTGACCAATGCGTCACTGCAGTGGGATGGATTGGTGGAAGCGGTGGAAAACAGCGTGAAGACACATGGAATTTCCTGTAGCCAGTTGTGTCTTGAAATCACTGAGCAGGACGCGATATCTTCGACAGAGGATGTGGTACATAAAATAGAAGAATTGAAAGCACACGGACACCGGTTTTTGATTGATGATTTTGGGATGGGGCATACCTCCCTGCTCTACTTGCAGACGGGATTTTTTGCAGTCGTGAAACTGGATGGATCTTTGACGCGGAATGTGCTTGAAAACGAAACCAATGCGGAAATCATCGGTTCGATCACCAAGCTTGGGGAGTCGATTCATTTTACAACGATTGCAGAATGGGTGGAGTCAAAAGAACAGTTAGAGAAGCTGAAAGCATTGGGGTGTGATGTATTCCAGGGCGCTTATTACAGCCGGGCAATCGGGTATGAAGATCTGGTTGAATGGCTTATATCATACAGAGATTCATAATTGTCCGTTGCATTTGAGGCAGATATGAAGTAAGCTGTTGGATGAGTTATTATAGGAGATAATTGATAAGGAGGAACAACATATGAACCAGAAAGGAAACGTAGCGTCAGCTTTGGGATCTATATTGCTTGGAATTTTGCTGATTGTTATGAAAGGAAAAATTATTACCGCAGCCATTACGCTTCTGGCAGTATTTGTAATTGTTGGAGCCATTATGGATTTTGTGGCAGGGCTCGTAAATTATGGAATTGTGAAGTCGGTTGCCGGAATCTGTATTTTGGTATTTGGCTGGGTATTTGCAAGTCTTGCATTCTATATTCTGGCAGCAGGAATCATTCTGATGGGACTGTTACAGATATCGTCAATCAAGAAAACGATGCCTGTAAATCTGACTGTGGGAGAACGGTTTCAGGAGTATTTTAAACCGGGACTGATGGTTGTTGCCGGAGCATGTCTGCTCTTTAATCAGAGTGGAACGATTGCGTGGGCATTTATTGCAACGGGTGTGCTGTTGGTAATAAATGGTATCATGACGTTGGTTGGCGCAAATAAAACCTATTAGGTATAGGTAATTGAACTATGAGTTTAACTGTAATGGTGAAATAAGTCTTGTATATCTAAACGGAATGCGTTATACTAACAACAGCTTCGGAAAATCAGAGTATTTTCTTGAATGAAACTAAATAGAACGAAGAAGGCAGATTGTGGACGAAGATAGACAGTTCTACAAGTCTGCCTATTTTTATCAAAAAATCTATTGTTTTTATTCAAGGAGGTATGTATGATGAATACAACAACTACAATCGATAAGGCAACAAATAACCAGAATGCATTTAATTATGCAGTTTATATGATGCTCGGCAGCTACTTCAAGCAGATGGAAGCTGTGTCCGAGTGTTATGTCCAGAAGCTGTATCTCTACTATGTGGAGAATAAGCGGGAGCGCCAGTACAGCTTTGAGGATATTGCAATCCGTTTTGTGGAGCGGGTTTTGCAGAAGCAACTGCCAGAGGAGATCTGGCAGGAGCGGGTGCTGGTATCGTTCTTTGCGAGGGACGGCAGGAACTATGTTGCCTTCCAGGGAGCCCGTTACACATTGGTTGTGCAAAACGACTACCGTGGAGCACGCACGAAGCTGCAGTATCAGCTGTATGAAGATACGCCTGCTATCGAGAGATAGCGGCGTGTGGAAAGGATAACAAGAATGTACCATATAATCGTAAATCCGACCTCATCTTCTGGAAAAGGAATGGATGCATGGAGGGAGATAAAAGACATATTAGACCGGAAAAACGTGGCGTATAAGGTGTATGTACTGCGGAAGCCGGGAGAAGCAACGATGGTTGCAGGGAAACTTACAGCAGGAAGGAACATGGCTTTAAACGAAACGGCTGTTATGGATCAAAGCAAGGAAGTGGTTCGGGAAAATGAGGAAGATATCAATATTTTAGTGATTGGCGGCGACGGAACATTAAATGAAGTCCTAAATGGGATTCAGGAATTTGATCATACGACGTTATCGTGTATTCAGACAGGATCCGGAAATGATTTCGCTAGAAATATGCATTTGGAAAAGAATGTGGAACGTGCAATTACGCATCTGCTTGAAAATCCGGAGGAAATTGCGCTTGATTATGGAGAAGTGACAACGAATCATCAGGGAAGCAGTGCAAAACGATTTTTAATTAGTTCTGGGGTTGGCTATGATGCAAATATCTGCGAAGAGGTCAGCCGGAGCCGACTGAAAACGGTGTTAAATAAGATTCATCTTGGTAAATTGGTGTATGTGATGATCGGCGTTAAGCAGATATTTGCAAAGAAAACGGTACGCGCAAAATTATACCTGGACGATGCGCCGGTGATGAAGCTTCCGGAGCTGTTCTTCGTCGTTGGGATGAATCATATGTATGAAGGTGGTGGAATCCCATTTTGCCCAAACGCAGATCCGACAGATGGAAGATTGGATGTCTGCCTAGTGAAAGGCATGTCAAGGTTGAAGCTTCTTCTGGCAGTTGTGCTTGTTTATTTCAAAAAACATTTGTTGTTTAAGGACATTACGAATCACAGATGTAAGAAGATGCGTCTGGTGACGGAGACACCGCAGTGGATACATATGGATGGTGAGACGCCATATCAGGTGAATGAGGTTATCTGGGAAAGTAAAGGAAAGCTGCGGTTTGTGAAATAAAGTTAAGATATAAGGAGATGCACAATGGAATTTATATGTTACCCTAAATGTTCTACTTGTCAGAAGGCAAAGAAGTGGTTGGATGAAAATAAGATCGTGTATACCGAGCGTCATATCGTAGAGGCGAATCCATCGGCGGAAGAGTTAAAGATGTGGTATAAAAGAAGTGGACTTCCGCTTAAGAAGTTCTTCAATACGAGCGGCATGCTCTACAAGGAAATGAAGTTAAAGGACAAGCTTTCAGAAATGAGTGAGGAAGAACAGATTAAGCTCCTTGCGACGAATGGCATGTTAGTGAAACGTCCTTTGGTTGTGGATGAAGATAAGGTGCTTGTTGGCTTTAAGGAAACAGAGTGGAAGGAAAAGTTGATATAGGTATAGATGAGGACTCCTCGCAACGACAATGATGTTGTTGCGGGGAGTTTTTTATATTCAATTGTCGAAATATGTTGAAGTTTGTCGGGCAAATATTGTTGAGAAATAGTAAAATTTGTTGGATAATGTGTGAAAAGAAGGAGGAATTAAAATATGCAATATGATTTTTGTATCCAAACAATTTCAAAACAAAAGATACTGTAATATAGAGAAAAAATAAAAAATGTGATTTATATATATCTTAATTGAATAATGAGAAAATAACAATCAAGCAAATACAAGAAATGGATAAATTTTCAAATGATGTATATCGGGAAATATTATCTGATAGTCCAGATATTGCAATAGCAAATACAACGATGCGAAAACATACGGAGCCGATGAAGCAGGAGCTGATGAATCTTGTGGCATTAAAGAAAATGCTTGATGAATGTATAGTAAAAGAAGGAGAAAAGCTGAATGGGGAAGAAAAAGAATTTTGAGAACAAAGAAACCTTTGCAGAAAGGCATCCAAGAATAAATGCAATTATAGGATTGTGTATCTTATTAGCAGGTATATTTTTAGCATTTGTGCTAATACGGATAATAATTTTGCAAATTGGACAGGGAATTGAACAAATTATAAATTTTTTGAAAAATTTTGTAAGTACCACGGATAAAGTAATTATTGTTGCAATGATAACGGGGGCTGTATCAATAATCGGTGTTGTTATTTCTTCTGTAATAGCAAAAATTATAGATTATCGTTATAATGTTAAGAAATATTTATATGATAAGAGGGAAAAACCATATGAGCAGTTTATAGATATGGTATATCAAATAATAGAGGATATAAAGCAGGAAGATAAACATATGTCCGAACAAGAAATAGGAAAGTTAGTATCTGAATTTTCGAGAGGCTTAACTTTATGGGGATCGAATAGGGTGGTGAAAAAATGGCTGAAATATAAGAAAGCTTCAATGGGACAGGCAAATCCAGAAATTTTATTGCTATTGGAGGATATTATATATGAGATGAGAAAAGATGTGGGACAGAGAAAGAAATTGGCGCAGGGGTCTATGCTATCTTTTTTTATTAATGATGTTGAAGTTTTGTTAAAAAAATGAGGATAAAAAATTGGAGGAAATACATATGGAAACGATACAATTAATTCTAAACGAAATCATTGATATAGGAGGAAACAATGGAATTATTATAGCAGGTTTAGTTGTTTCGTTATTTGTAATATACAAGATTGCATCTGCTGCAAATTGTACATGTTTGGAAGCAATTCTTTTAGATAAAAAAGAAAAAAAGGAATTAGAAGTGGAGAGGATGGCACTTTTTGCAATGTTGTTCACTTTTGTAAATTTTTTTGCAATGCTGGAGAGATTTATTATCGCGGTCGTGATTATAGGAGTGTTAGTATTAAGTATAGCTATTATTGTTTATGAGAAAAAACAAAAGCAACAAGAAAACGAAGAATTATCCTATTATTATGAAAGAAAAGTACAAGAATTAATGTTAATGTATATAATGTTAATTATGCCTATAGTTTCGGTAATAATACAATTGACATACCCATCATTGGCACGGGGATATTGTGCTGCTATAGCAGGGCTAATAGAGATACTTGTTGTTAATTTGATGATACCTAATTTCATCAATTCAAGGTCGACGGTTTATTTTGAGATAGGAGATAGTAAATATTATATATATAAAAAACAAAAGGATGGAATGATGCAATGTGGAGATGCTTCAGATATTTCAAAAGCAACGAAATATAAGTTATATCCTTATGAAGAAATATGTAATATGGAACTGAAACATGAGAAAACGATACAATTATCTAGAGAGCAGGTAAAGAAATTAAAAGAATCTTTAAAGAAGAAAAAAGAAAGAAATAAATGTAATAACAGATAGGAGCGTTACGTTTAATCGTAATCTAAAAATGGGCGGCGGTATGACGCCGCTTTGTTAAATTAGTTGCTTGTTGGTTCTTCCGTGTCCATATGTTATAATTAAACGAAGTGATATAAGAACTTGAGGGAAGGAGGAAACATTGATGATACCATTGAAAATAGAAACACTATTAGAAGGTCGCGTTGTGGAACACGATCGAGTTGAATATAAAACTGGTTGGAATCCGAATGATATTATTCATTCTATTTGTGCTTTTGCGAACGATTATGATAATTCAAATGGTGGATATATAGTAATTGGGGTAAAAGAGGAAAATGGAATGCCGGTATTTCCGCTTGCAGGTGTGCAAAAGGAAGAATTAGATTCAATTCAGCAGGAGATATTTCAGTACTGCAATATGATTGTGCCAAGATACATTCCAAGAATGGAGATTGTTAATTATAAGAACTCTGAAACATATCTTATATACTTATGGTGTCCGGCAGGTGATAGTGGACCATATCAGGCACCACAATCGGTGTATAGTGTTAAAGGCGGGAAAATTGATAAAAGTTTGAAATACTGGATACGCCCAGCATCACTCACAACGGATGCAAAGCAGGATGAGATATCAGAATTATATGATAAATTTAATTCCGTCCCTTTTGATGATAGAATAAACCGAAAAGCTAGGATTGATGATATTAGAAGAGGGTATATTGAAGATTTTATCAGGAAGAGCAATAGCAGTTTGATAAATGAACTGAATAATTGCACTTTAGAAGATTTGCTCATTGCACAGGAAGTAGCAGATGAAACGGACACAGAATTAGATATTAGAAATATTGGTGTTTTGATGTTTACAGAACATCCGGAAAAACTGATTCCAGGAGCTTACATCGAATTGATAAGATTCAATACCAAAGATGCTGAAGCTTCCGATGATTTTATTGAAAAAACGTTTACAGGACCGATCTGGAAGCAGGTTATGGATGCATTGGATTATATCAAGAATACAGTCATTGAACAAAAAGTTGAAAAGATACAAGGGCAAGCAGAAGCCGTAAGATTTTATAATTATCCATATAATGCATTAGAGGAAGCTTTGGTAAATGCAGTATTTCATAAGTCATATCGTGAGGCTGAACCAGTCGAAATCCGTATTTATGTGGATAGTATTCAGATTTTAAACTATCCAGGACTTGCCAAATGGATTAATTTTGATTATTTTAAAGAGGGAAAAATTAGAGGCAGAAAATATCGTAATCGAAGAATTGGAGAATTATTCAAGGAAATAGATTTATCTGAGAAAAAAGGTACAGGTATTCCCAAAATATTACGGGAACTTAAGAAAAATGGTTCACCGGTACCAGAATTTGATATGGATGATGATAGGACATATTTGAATACGATTATTCGTATTAGGGACGGATTTGAAATGTCCGAATCAATGTCCGAATCAATGTCCGAATCAATGTCCGAATTGGTGATTGAATTAAATAACAAATCAATGTCTGAATTGGAGCAAGAAAGAATGCGACGAATTCTTGCCTATTTAGTGAAATACAATGAAATTAATAGTGCCAGAGCAGCGGAATTATTAGATGTTCAGACAAAAACAGCCAGTAGATTATTAAAAAAAGCGGAAGAATTAAATCTTATAAATTCATCTGGAAAAACCAAGGATAAGGTATACTTTATACAATAAAATTTATGTATGGTTATATATATCCAAAAGAAAATAATCAAACAGGTATCCAAAGTTAAGAAAGGACTATAACACACAATGAAACCAAAATCTCCACAAAGCATACAACTTTATAACATCATGCTTCGTCTTGGATACCCAGAGGAATTTGCAGACATTGTGACGAAGAATCTGAATACGGATTTTACGGCGACACGGATGATGGGATATCTGTATCGGTATTCGAATCCAAGACTGGAGGACGTGGCGGATGAGATGCTGGCGATTCTGGATGATCGGAACCGAATCATGGAGAAGAAGGAACTGGAAGAAATCAATAAGAAGTGGAACGAATTTCTTCATACGGGTATACCGGATGAGGACGAATAAGAGGAGGACAAACAAATGCCATTTATCAATTCAAAAATTAGTGTAGCATTAACGGATGCACAGGAGCAGGAAATTAAGTCAAGACTGGGACAGGCAATCACAGCCATTCCGGGAAAGTCAGAGAGCTGGCTTATGGTTGGCTTTGAGCCAGAGTATAAGTTGTATTTCCGAGGATCAAAGGATCAGCCGATGGCGATGGTGGAGGTAAGTGTGTACGGAAGCGAGAATCCGTCCGCGTTCTCCAAGCTGACTGGCGAGATCTGCAAGATATTTGAGGATGTGCTTGGAATTGCACCGGATCATGTCTATGTGAAATATCAGGCGGTTGCAAACTGGGGCTGGAACGGCGGCAATTTCTAATTACAAAAGAACGAATAAAGGCGCTTTTGATTAAATATAAAAACGAAAGCGTCTTTATATTTTTATTTGGAAGATTCTGCAGAATGTCTGTTGCATATCCTTGGAAGATGATATAAGTTAGGGAAAATATCAGTAAAAGAGGAGTGTGACTGCTTATGCAGATAAAAACTGCAACAATGGAAGATTATGATATTGCATTTTCCTATTTTGAGAAGCTTTGGACATTTAACACATATGACTATGAAGAAACGAAAAAGGTATACGAGAAAGTGCTTGCAGATGAAAATAGTTTTGTGTTTTTTGCGTTAGATGAGGCAGGAAATTATCATGGATTATGTCATGGAAGCTATATTGAAACATTTTGGATGACGGGGTGTACCTGTTATGTGGCAAGTCTGATCACGAATGAAGAAGATCGTGGAAAAGGGTATGGAACGTTTTTATTGGATTATGTAAAAGAAAAATCAAAAGAGAAAGATTGTAAAGCATTGATATTGGATTCTGGTCTGCCGCGTGTGGAGGCACATGGCTTTTATGAACATTATGGATTCGCTAAAAATTGCTATGGATTTCAACTTGTTTTATAGGATGATGTAGAGAAAAGCATAAAACAGAACATATCTGTCAATAATACCATTGCGATAAAAATAAGACGAAATCAAAGGAGTCAAAGCAATGGAATTAAAAGAAAAAGAACGTACCCTGATTCAGGATTTGCAGACGCAGGAGCAGAGCTGTGTGGAAAAGTATGGAAAATACGCAGCGCAGGCGAAAGATCCGGAGTTGAAAAGTCTGTTTGAGACAATTCAGAAGGAAGAGCAGAAACATTACGATACATTACAGCAAGTGTTAGATGGTTCTGTTCCGGCATGCGATTGCAACGATACGCAGGGAAAAGACTACGAGCCGAAGGTAACGTATGGTACATTGGATAATTCTGAGGATAAAAAGCATGATGCATTTCTGGCAACGGATTGTATCGGAACAGAGAAGCTGGTGTCCGGCGAATATAATACCGATGTGTTTGCATTTGCGAATACCGCACTGCGGAAGCTGCTAGCAGATATCCAGATCGAAGAGCAGAACCATGCAGAAATGATCTACAAATACAAAACTGCAAATGGCATGGCGTAAGCTGGTGGAAACAGAAAACGGATGGTTGACATTGTTCAATCATCCGTTTTTTATGCAATAAGGGTTTATGCAGAAATTGTGCCTACCAGATTCACCTAAAACGCGACTTTCATTGCAAGTGCAATTACACATAGAATAATTGCGATTGGCACATACAGGTACCGCCCAAGGAAATACCACAGCTTCCCGCGTGGTTTCCTGCCGCCTTCATTGATCGCTGCAAATAAATCTTTTTTCTTCATAATCCAGAACCAGGAGATTGCACCAAGCGTTGCACCGATTGGGATGATGTAGATGGAGACGAGATCCATCCATGTACCCCAGCGTGTGATGGCTTCCATGCCGATTCCGGCACCAAGGCAGATCACACAGATAATGCCGAGTGCGACGGTACGACGCAACTTCGGGAAGCGGTGCAGAAGGGATTCGGCAACAGCTTCGAACATGTTCTGCAGGGAACTCACACCAGCGAAGATCATTGCCGCATACAGGATGATCGCAAAGACCTGTCCAAGCGGAATATCCTGCAGGATCGATGGCAATGTGATAAAGAGCAGGCTTGGCCCTGCGTCCACACTGACATCATAAGAGAAGCATGCCGGGATGATCACAAGCGCGGCAACCAAAGCTGCAATCGTATCGAAAATCGCGGTATGTCTCGATACTGCGATGACGTCTTCTTTCCGGTCTAAGTAGGATCCATACGCAATCATACCACTTCCGGTTACGGACAGGGAGAAGAACGCCTGCCCCATGGCAGTGATCCAGACGGTTGGATCTTTCAAGGCTTCCCATCTTGGAATAAACATAAATTCATATCCGCTTGCAGAACCGGGCAGCAGAGCCACGCGCACAGCAAGTACGACGAAGATCAGGAAGAAAAGCGGCATCATTACTTTGTTGCTCTTCTCGATACTGCTGGCACCGAGCAACAGTGTAAGCAAAGTGCCGATGATGACAATAATATGGAATGGTATAACCGAGAAATCCGTCATGGAGAACGATTCGAACCATTCGGAAGTGTTGACCTGCATCAATAGCCCGGAAGCGGAGTCAACAAATGCTTTTAATACATAGGCAACGATGATTGAATAGCCGATTGCGATGCACAGGGAACCTGCAAGTGGCAGCCAGCCTAGTGCGCGCCCGACAGGCGCGATTTTTTCATTTCGTGAACGCCATGCATTTTCATAGGAACCGAGCGTTCCAGTGTGCGACCAGCGTCCGATCGCAAACTCCGCCGGAAGTCCAACGTAGCTGAACAAAAATATAAATAGTAAATAGATGAGAAGAAAGGCACCACCGCCATTGCTTCCCATTTTATTTGGAAATCCCCAGACATTTGCCATGCCGACTGCGGAACCGACCGATGCAAGAATAAATCCCCAGCGGCTTTTGAACGATGTTCGAGTTTGTTCTTTTTTCATAAATGTACCATACCTGTCTAATTTAGTTTGTAGTTTATCTATTCTACCATAAAAGCATGCAATCGATCAATGTGGGTTGGGGAGAAAATGTGAAATGGCGCAAAACTCCCCAACCGGAAGCTTTTGAGAAGCAAGCAGGTTGGGGAGAAAGTAGCGGAAAGGGGAAAACTCTCCAATAAATGAGGCACGCTGCCGCGTGGTGACATGAAATTACATAAAAATCGACTGGCACAATTCCCGCTTACTGTTCTTGCAGATCATGTAACTGTTGATGACCGGTGTTTCCAAGTCCAGTAATGGAATGACGCGGAGCTTGCCCGCTTCTAAGAATGGTCGAGCCGTATCCGCAGGCAGGAACGTATAGCTTTCCGAGCCAAGCAAAAAAGGAATGATCTTGGAGCAGTCATCAATTTCCAATGAAAACTGGTGATAGCGCGGAAATAAGTTTCGGATGAACTGTCCGACATCCTGCAGGGCGAAATTGCACATCAGATAATTCTCGGCAATCAACGCCTGCTTCGTGATACCGCGTGCATACATCGTATTATAATAATCAGTCACTAAAATCATCTTATCCTGCTTGTAGACCTCGCAGTGATAGGATGATTTTTTCATAGGAAGATAGGTGAAGATCACATCGAAGATATCGTTCTGCAATTGCTCCATCAGCAGGTTGGAAAGACCAATCGTGATCTTCAGGGCGTCGTTTGGAAACTGTCTTTGATGCTCTAAGATGATCGGCGCCAGATGTCCTTCGTAGATCGAATCAGAGCAACCGATGCGCAGGTGGTTTGCGTATTTGTGTAAGGAACTGATTTCGGAGAGTGACGCATTCGTCAGTGTGATGACCTTTTCGGCATAGTCCTTGAACTGTTCCCCTTCCACTGTCAGCTCGACGCTGCGGTTGTTGCGCGTGAAGAGTGCGATATTCAACTCTTTTTCCAGTTCGTGAATACGGTTTGTCACGGTGGACTGCGCGACAAAAAGCTGTGCGGCAGTGCGCGTATAGTTCTTCGTATTGGCAAGTGTCAGAAATGTATTCAATGCTTCGATATCCATAAAAATCTCCTATTATTCGTAAATTCGATTATTACTATCAAAATTATCCATTTTACATATAATATAGCATGTGTTTATAATGAGTGCAACAAAATTGGATGAAACATCCGAAGGATGGAGGACGGCATATGCAGGAAATCAGACTAAGCAACAAGACAAACAAATTGGAACTGGATCCATACAGCTATCAGTTACAGGACGTGGAATCCCCGGAGCTTTTCCGAGAGATGTTCCCGTATACGGAGACACCGAAGATTGCGTTTAACTATCGCCGGGTGCCTGAGAATATGCCGGAGGATATCTTCATCACGGATACGACATTTCGTGACGGACAGCAGTCGCGCGCGCCGTACACGATGGAGCAGATGGTGCATATCTATAAGCTCCTGCATGAGCTTGGCGGACCGAACGGCATGATCCGCCAGACCGAGTTCTTTGTGTATTCGGAAAAGGACCGCAAGGCACTTGAGAAATGTATGGAGTTAGGCTATGAGTTCCCGGAGATTACAACATGGATTCGTGCGAATAAGAAAGATTTCGAGATGGTAAAATCCATCGGAGTCAAGGAGACGGGCGTGCTTGTGAGCTGTTCGGATTATCATATCTTCCACAAGATGGGACTGACAAGAAAGCAGGCATTAGACAAATACCTTGGGATCGTGTCAGACTGCATCGAAGCAGGACTCCGTCCAAGATGCCATTTTGAGGATATCACGCGCGCGGATTTCTATGGATTTGTCGTTCCGTTTGCAAACCGTCTGATGGAAATGTCCGAGCAAAGCGGTGTACCGATCAAAATCCGTGCCTGTGACACGATGGGATTCGGCGTGCCATATCCGGGCGCATCCTTACCGCGAAGCGTGTCCGGTATCATCTATGGCTTGCAACATTATTCCGGTGTGCCATCCGAGATGCTGGAGTGGCATGGACACAACGATTTCTATAAGGGCGTCGTAAATGCAACAACCGCCTGGATGTATGGTGCAAGTGCCGTCAACTGTTCGCTGCTTGGCATCGGGGAACGTACCGGAAATGTACCGCTTGAAGCGATGGTATTTGAATATGCATCCCTGCGCGGACACTTAAATGGGATGAATACGAAAGTTATCACAGAGATTGCGGAATATATCAGCAAAGAAACCGGCTATGAGATTCCGCCGATGACACCATTTGTCGGCGAGAACTTCAACCTGACAAGAGCGGGTATCCATGCCGATGGTATGCTCAAAAATCATGAGATTTACAACATCTTCGACACCGATACGCTGCTTGACCGCCCACCAAAGGTGTCAGTCAACAGCACATCCGGAATCGCCGGTGTCGGCTACTGGATCAACCAGTACCGCAAGAAGAAGGGGCTTGAACCGGTTGATAAGAAATCGCCCCTCGTGCGCCGTGTGTACGACTGGGTACAGGAGCAGTACGACGAGGGACGAATTACAATTATCAGTGATGCAGAACTCACACGACAGACCGAGCTTGCGATGGAAGCAGAATAGTGAATCTACGAATCATTACCCAATCCCACCCAGTGCGATACCAAGGATCAGCACAAGGATACAGATCGGGCAGTACAGATATTTACAGACAGGTACATACTTGTCTGTAAATTTTTTGTCGCGGCCAAGGTTGACCTGCTCCTCGACATAGTTCTTTCCATATACCCAGAAGAACATGATACCAGCGAGACCTGCACCAAGAGGGCAGATGTAGATGGACAGAATATCCATCCAGTCGGATACGATTCCCTGAATACAGATGGACACGATCACACCGATCACACCGATGAGAAGGCAGGAGAGCTTGCGGTTTAAATGAAGCTTTTCCTGCACCGTTGCGATTGGCGCTTCGTATAAGTTAAGCAGAGACGAAAGTCCTGCGAAAAATACCGCTACGAAAAAGATGATCGCTACGATGTGTCCGCCCGGCATAGACTTAAATAAGCTAGGAAGGAAGATAAACATCAGTCCCGGACCACCCTGGTCAAGCTGTGCACCGGTTGTAGCCATGGCAGGGATGATCACGAGTGCGGCAAGTATCGCGGCAATCGTGTCGAACAAGGCAACACGACCGGCGGAAGCAGGGATATCCTCGTTATCCGGCAGATACGAACCATAGATCAACGTTCCGTTTCCGGCAACAGACAGGGAGAAAAATGCCTGTCCCAAAGCGAAGATCCATGTCTCCGGTTTTGCCAGAGCGGAAGGTTCGACGCGGAAGATATACTTATAGCCGTCAATGGCGCCCGGCTGGCATGCGGTGTAGATCGCAAGGATCAAAAACAGCAGGAAGAACACCGGCATCATGATTTTATTTGCTTTCTCGATACCATTTCCAACACCAAACATCAGGATTATAACAGCAACTATAAGTGCGATGATCTGCCACAGATTGTTGCCAAAGGCAGAAGCCATTCCACCAAACGATGCGGCGAAGGAATCGATATTGTCCGGGGCAAGCGTGCTTCCGGTAAATGTTCCGATCATGTATTTCAGAATCCATCCCATGACGACGGTATACCCAATCGCCATCGCAAGAGAACCAAGCACCGGGATAAAGCCGAGCGTTTCGCCGACCTTACGTCTGTCGCGGGATTCACAGGCGGCACCAAAGGCATCGATTGGACCGGATCGTGTGCCTCGTCCGAAGCTCATCTCCCCGATGACACCGGTAGATGCAATCAGCACAACAAAAATAAAATACGGAATAAGGTAAGAACCACCTCCGTACAGCGATACACGTGTCGGGAACATCCAGATATTGCCCATGCCGACGGCAGAACCGATGCAGGCAAGGATGAAACCGAGACGGTTCGTAAAAGACTCTCGTTTGTTCATAAAAATTCTCTCTCTCTTCTTATTTTTAATAATACCTTTTAATAAAACCAAAACCTACTATACCCTATAACGCAGAAAAAGTAAAATGGATGTTAAAAAACGCATGATATGTAGTTGTTTTTTGATAGGGCGTGTATTACTATGCTATAAATGATTAAGCGCCAGAGCAATAACCGGGAAATTAAACACAAACAATGAACCGGCAACTATCAACCACAGGAGGAAACTATTATGACAGAACAGGAAAAGATGCTGGCAGGCAAGATCTACGATTCGTCGGACGAGACGTTACTTGCCATCCGTACAAAGGCACATAAGCTGTGTCAGACCTATAACCAGACTGCAGACACCGAGGAGAAAGCACGGGAGCAGATGATGCGTGACCTGATCCCTGATTGTGCGAAGGGCGTGTATCTGCAGGGACCGATCTATTTTGACTATGGGAAATTTACGACAATCGGTGAAAATACATTTGCCAACTTTAATTTCACAGTGTTAGATACCTGTCCGGTGCATATTGGCAATAATGTCTTCATCGGACCAAATGTATCGCTTGTGACACCGATGCATCCGTTTCGCTATCAGGAGCGTAACATCAAGTTCAGGCCGGATGGTACGGCATACGATGATGAGTACGCAAAGCCGATTACGATCGGGGATAACTGCTGGCTCGCAAGCAATGTCGTTGTGACAGGTGGTGTGACGATTGGGGAAGGCTGTGTGATCGGTGCAGGCAGCGTGGTGACAAAGGATATTCCCCCACATTCCCTGGCGGTTGGAAACCCATGTAAGGTGATCCGGCAGATCACGGAGGCAGATTCCATCCGGGACCGGGCTGACCTGTGGTAAATAAAGAAGAGGGCAGGTTGCCCTCTTTTTTCATACAGCAGATTATAACTGCTTTTTTAGTTGCTCGATTTCTTCCTGAAGATAGCGGTTCGTCTCTTCCACACTGCACACATATCCGTATTCTGGCAGCGTCTGGATGAAGTCCATGATACTGCTGCAAAGTGTGTGCTCTTCCAGTGGAAGAATCATGGAATTCCCATCGTTTCGTACCAGCATCAGGAACGTCATGGATGGCGGTGTAAACGCGATGGAAATATTCAGAGACGTATGTATTTTGGAAGGATCTAATAGCAGAAAATGATAGTCTGTATCATTTTGGTTTGCCTCTATAAATTTGCGGAGAATATAAATACGGTCTTCGATATCAAAGCGGGCAGCGAGCGTATCCGGAAAATTCACATTTTTTCCTTCCGCGGTAAATAATTTTAAGCCTTCCAGCGTGAAGAGAATCGTATGGCTTTCCTTCGTAAGCTGACCGATCCGTTCTAATAATTTGGCGCGGATGACATCCTTGTAAGGGGATTCCAACATGTATTTGTCAATCATTTCCGGCGTGAGATATTTCTCGATGGTGGGCTGGATATTCAGGCAGATTGGATAGTTTAATGCCGGATCTACTCCATTTAATACATTTAACAGGTCAAGTGGTGTCTGCGCACCAGAGGTCAGGATATTTGACCGGGCAAGAAGCTGCTCGTAGTTGTGCAGATAATACTCGTGAATTGCTTTGTCGCTCAATATCAAGGCTGTCTCATAGGTTGGGGACAGCAGGATGACGTGTGTATTCGTGATGACATAATATGGGAACGCGGTTGCCTGTTGTTTAAAACGATTTCGCGCAGAGTAATAATAGTGCACTTCAAATGTGCCAGGAAATGCGGCAAATGATGGCAGCAGATTCTTCAAAATCTGAATGTTGTGTATATTATCATAGTTTTCGCCGTCCATCTGCGTTTTCTGATATTCGATTAAGTGCTTCACATGCAACGGCTGAAAGGTTGGATGATACAGTGGTTTGAAGAAGATAGACGCGTATGGGTGACTCATATCAGCAAATGTATATATAAATGGATGATCTTCGGTTGTCACATTTTTCAGGGCGACAGAATAGATTGCGTTTACAATCTGATAGGTGCCTTGAATCAACATACAGTTCGACCAGGTATCGACATTTGATACAATCAAATCATAAGGGGAATCGTCTGTCTGGTAGAGCGTCGATGTGGACATTTCCAGAATACGCTTGATTTCCATATGTGTCTGGAAACGCTCGGGTCCAATCTGATTGATCAAAAAAGCCTGTTCTAATTCTTCCTTGTCAATCGGCGAAAGTGCGAAAAACGGAAGAAGCTTTTCGTAGATTTCTTTTGTGATTTTTCTTTGCCCGGATAAGATTTTCTGAAGTGTTGTACGATTGAGGCCGCTTTGCTGAGAGATAGAATATACCGTATATCCGTTTGATTCGATGTAGTGCTTGATCAAAGCCTGTATTGTATCCATAATTTTCCTCACTATACTTTAATGCTATGTATATTTTAAAACACAACTATATAAAATGCTATCGCTAAAAATTACAAAAACCGTCACATTTTTTGTCACATATTGAAAATGCATATTTTTTTCTTATAATTGGAACTGTATTGGCAAGGTAGACGGAGAAAAGGGGAGAATGTAATACGTGTTTGTGACAATGATTATATAAACTCCTTGCACATATCGGAAAAGTCTGCGTAATTGCAGACTTTTTTGCTTTGTCAATAAAAAATAACAAAGGGGGCTTTATATGAGAGCAATGAAATGTTGGAAACGGCTGACTGCATTTTTGTTGTCATTCGTCATGGTGCTTGGATTGGTTCTGACAAATGGAATCACCTCCGAAGCAGCGAGGAAAGAAACTGCATGGACAGAAGACGGGGAAATCGAAGTAACTGTTCCAAGTGTTATGTACAAGACACATGTGCAGTCATTTGGATGGGAGAAAAGCTGGAAGAAGGACGGACAATCTTCCGGTACGTTTGGAAAGGCAAAACGTCTGGAAGCCATTCAGATTCATGTAGACGGTGGTTATGGTATTGGAATTGAATACCGTACGCACGTGCAGAGCATTGGCTGGCAGGGCTGGAAACATGATGGACAGTTATCCGGCACAAGTGGACAGTCAAAACGTCTGGAGGCAATTCAGATTCGTCTGACTGGTAATAATGCAGATTTATATGATGTATATTATCGTGTACATGCACAGACCTATGGCTGGATGGGCTGGGTAAAAAATGGAGAGCCAGCAGGTACAGCAGGACAGGCGAAGCGTCTGGAGGCAATCCAGATTATTATAGTTCAGAAATGGGAATCTCCAGTCTACATGTACAATGCAAGCGGAGAGTCATTAAAGGGCTCTGAAAGCTGTGGATTTGTCGGAACAGCAAAGACAAATACATCCGATGCAAATGGTGTGGTAACATACAAAACGCATGTGCAGAGATATGGAGACCAGAGCTGGGTAAGCGATGGCAGTATTGCCGGAACAAGCGGAGAGGCGAAGCGTCTGGAAGCAATTTATATCAAGTTAAATGCATCGAAGCTTGGCTATACCGGAGGTATCCGTTATAAGACACACGTGCAGTCATTTGGCTGGGAGAAAGAATGGAAAAAGGATGGTCAGATGTCTGGAACGAGTGGAAAGGCAAAACGTCTGGAAGCCATTCGAATTGAGTTGACCGGCACGATTTCTTCTTATTATGATGTATATTATCGTGTACATGCGCAGTCATACGGCTGGATGGGCTGGGCAAAGAACGGAGAGACTGCAGGTACAGCAGGACTTGGAAAACGATTAGAAGCAATCCAGATCTGTCTGGTAGAAAAGGGTAGCGATGCTCCAAATGCATTGCCGGCAGCTTCCAATGCCAAGGCTTATCAGGGAACACCGGAGCCAGTAGATAATAGTATCATTTATGTATATTCATGGAACACAGAGCTGGGAGACCGGTTGCAGTATTTTAAGGACAAATACCCACAGTATGCAGACAAAGTAAAATATGAAAATCTGGGACTTGGCGGAACAAGCGACGAATACAAGAAAGAAATCGAAGCTGCATATCAGAAGGGCGGTCAGAAGGTTCCTTCGATAGTAGCCATTGACGAGGATGTGTCAAAACATTTTATGTCTTCGGATATGTTTGTGAGTATGGACAGCATTGGTATTACAAAGAAGGATTATAGCAATGAATTCCAGTACACCATTGATTATGCAACCGTAAATGGCAAGTTAAAAGGACTTTGCTGGCAGGCAACACCGGGATGTTTTGTCTATCGTACAGATATTGCACAGAAGGTGCTTGGAACTTCTGATCCGGTAAAGGTACAGACATATGTAAAGGATTGGGATGCCTTTATGCAGACTGCAGAAAAGATGAAGCAGGCAGGCTATAAGATGGTATCCGGACCAAAGGAAATCCAGAATGCGGCATTGGCAGATCGAAAGAGTGCATGGGTAAATGATGGTACTGTTACGATTGATCCGGCTGTTGACAAATATTTAGAGCTGGCAATGCAATTGATCGACAATGGTTATACAAACAAGAATGATCCTTGGACTGATGGCTGGGGAAGTGATTTCACAGGGGATGTATTTGGCTATTTCGGATGCCCATGGTTTGTATACTGGTCAATCAACGATGAGGAAAGTGGTTCCGCTACAGCAGGAAAGAGAAATATCTGTGCAGGTCCTTCCGCTTATAATTGGGGTGGTACATATCTTTCTGTAACGGATAAGTGTCCAAACAAAGAGCTTGCAGCGCTTGTATTAAAGACACTTTGCTGCGATACCGATGTGATGTATAAGATTCAGGACGAGACCTTGGATTTTGTAAACAACAAGGCAGTCGTTCAGAAGATGATTGCGAATGGAAAGGGTGCAACTCCGATTTTGGGAGGCGCAAATCCATTGCAGACATGGTATAATGTAGCAGTCAAGGTTGATGGATCAAAGGCAACACAGTACGATTCGGTAATTGATGGATATCTGTATACAGTTATCGATGGATGTGAGGGTGGACACCACGAGTCGAAGGATGATATGAAATCAATGTTGAAAGCGATGATTAAAGAGGGATATCCAAATTTAACAGTGAAATAAAGAACGTTGTTTTTGACGGTAAGGAGCACAGGTATTGCTTGTGCTCCTTCTTTTGTTTTGTAAATAGAATGTAAAAAAAACAAAGTTATTGCAAATTTATTATCATGTGTTATACTAAATATAGTTTCTGGCTATATAGTTTTAATAACCATGGAAACGTAGGATAAAAAAGGAGGATTTAAAGGGATGAGAGGCAAAAAATGTTGGAAAAGGGTGACAGCCGTCCTGATGGCATTCATGATGCTGGTCGGACTAGTAATGACAAATGGCATAACATCGGAAGCATACTGGTATAACAGCGAGGGTGAGCGTTATCCGAATGTTGGGTATAGAACCCATGTACAGTCAAAAGGCTGGGAGAGAAAATTGACTTTGAACGGAAGAACATCCGGAACAGTCGGAGCAGGAAAACGTCTGGAAGCAATCCAGATCATTGTAGAGCCAGGGTATGGTGTTGGCGTTGAGTACCGTACACATATTCAGTCAAAGGGCTGGGAGAAAACATGGAAAAAAGATGGTGAAACATCTGGTACAAGTGGAGAGGCAAAACGTCTGGAGGCAATTCAGATCCGCCTGACTGGTACAAACAAGAACAAGTATGATATTTATTATCGTGTACAGGCACAGACTTATGGCTGGCTTGGCTGGGTAAAGAATGGTGCTTATGCAGGAACTGCAGGACAGGCAAAGAGACTGGAAGCAATCCAGATTATCATTATGCCAAAGACAGATTATCCAACGGATTACGAGGGCTTTGATGGAACGATCGGTGGTGGATTCGTAGATATGGGTAAGAACCCGACAACCAATGGTTCAGGTGCAGTTTCTTACATGACACATGTACAGTCATATGGTAACCAGAAATGGGTAAGTGATGGTTCTATCTCCGGAACAAGCGGAGAGGGAAAGAGACTCGAAGCAATCTCGATCAAGGTAAACAATGCACAGTTGAATAATATCAGCGGTGGTATTGCATATACAACGCATGTACAGACTTATGGCTGGTCACAGGGCTGGAAGTATAATGGAGCAGCATCTGGAACAAGAGGAGAAGGAAAGCGTCTGGAGGCAATCCGTATTCAGTTAACAGGCCAGCTGGCACAGTACTATGATGTATACTATCGTGTACATGCACAGACTTATGGCTGGCTCGGCTGGGCAAAGAATGGCTCAATCGCAGGTACATCCGGTTTAGCAAAGAGACTGGAAGCAATTCAGATCGTGATTATTCCAAAGGGTGAGCATGCTCCAAACCCATTGCCGGCAGCACCAGGTGCAGCAGCATATGTGCATTAATCGGAATACATAACAGAAGATTGGAAGAGACATTATGAGTGATCATAATGTCTCTTTTTTATGCACAATTCCTCATGTGGTTGATAAACAATAAAAAGTTATCGAAAAACAATAAAAATATATTGACATTCAATAATGAATCGTGTAAAGTGTAGAAAGGTTAAGAAATAAAACGCGCAGTTTAGAAAAGATGTGGGAGGACATATAGGTATGAAAGAAAATAAAATTGCCGGCGCGACGAAGGTCCTGCTGGATATCATGTATTTTGTTGGAATGGTTGTGACGCTGACTTTGCCGGTATCGTTCAAATGGTATGGAACCGTGATTAATCCGTTTTTCGGAGAATATTATATCTGGATGGTGCTGATCTTCATGACGGCAGGTGTGTTCGCAGTGCTGATTCTAAGAGAGCTTCGGAAGATGTTTCGGACGGTGCTTGCGGATGACTGCTTCGTGAAGGAAAATGTGAAGAGCCTGAACCGGATGGGCATATACAGCTTCGCAATCATGGCGGTGATGCTTTGCAGGATTCCACTTTACTTCACGCCAGCTGTATTTATCATTGTTGTAGTATTTTTGATCGCAGGTCTTTTCTCCCGCGTGCTTGCTATCGTGTTTGACAAAGCAGTGCAGTACAAGGAAGAAAATGATTTTACGATTTAGGGGCGTTACTATATAAGAAAAGGCGGTGGTGATATGGCGATAAAGGTGAATCTGGATGTGCTGATGGCACAGAAGAAAAAGGGGCTGACAGAGCTTGCGAAGGAAGTTGATATTACGCTTGCGAATCTGTCGATTTTGAAGAATAACAAGGCGAAGGCGGTGCGGTTTTCCACATTGGAATCGATCTGTAAGGCACTCGACTGCCAGCCGGGAGATATATTGATCTATGAGGATGAAGAGGATAACGACGAATAAGATAGAACGTATCTGGAAAGGAGCGTTTTCAATATGGGAAATGAACAAAAACAAGAAAATTTGAACAATCAGAATATACAGGAACAAGAGCCAAAACAGATGATGCCATATGTAGATAATCAGGATATGAAGGAACGGGCAACCCGGTTTGGAACGGGTGGATTTGCGGCAATCATATACGCGGTTGTGACAACCATCTGCCTGTATAAAAATGCATATGGTATTATGACGGTTTTATTTGCCGCAGCAACGATTGGCTTCTTATATTACGTCTGTTCGCACGCACCGCAGAGTAAGGCGTACGATAACCGCGAGGATAAGACGTCGAATCCGCATACGATGATCTACTATATAGGAATTTTGCTGCTTGGCGTGTCAACGTTCCTGACTGCAGACCGATTCCTGATTACATGTAATTACATAGGAATTTACCTGCTTTCGATGACCGTGTTTTTTACCTGCTTTTGCGATGCGGACAAATGGGGTGTCGGGAAATACATCCGTGCCGTGCTCGGTGCAGTGTTCTCGCCGCTTGGGTATCTGTTCCGTGGATTCAGTGACTGCTATGTGTATGTGAGACAGCGGGAAAAGAAAAAATCCAAGGCAATCTATGTGCTGGTTGGCGTGCTGATTGCACTGCCATTTCTGGTTTTAATGTTGATCGTGCTGTCCGAGGCTGATGCCATCTTCAAATACATTGTCGACCGGAGTATTGGAAATCTGCAGTTATCCGGGAATCTGGCAGGCTTCGTGATGATGCTCGTTGCGGTATTTGTCATCGTATATGGAATCTTCTGCAAGATGGTGATACAGCCGCCGAAGATCGACTGTGAAGAAAAGCGGATGGTGGAGCCGATGATCGGTATTACGTTCTGTGGTCTGCTGACTGCATTATATGCAGTGTTCGCAATCATTCAGATCCTGTCGCCATTTCTTGGAAAGCAGATGCTGCCAGCCGGGTATTCGTATTCGGAATATGCGAGACAGGGATTCTTCCAGTTGCTTTTTGTTGCGGCTGTAAATTTGGTAATTGTTCTGGTTTGCAACCGTGCATTTGCAGAAAGCCGGGTGCTTCGGACGATTCTTACGATCATGTGTGGCTGTACCTATGTGATGATCGGCTCTTCGGCAGTGCGGATGTTGATGTACATTCGGGCATATCATCTGACGTATCTGCGTGTGCTGGTGCTGTTTGGACTGCTGGTATTGGTTGTGCTTTTCACTGGCACGATCATCTATCTGTATAAGAATACATTCCCACTGATGAAATATATGATCGTTGCATGTGGCGGTTTGTATATCGCGTTTGCGTTGTCACATCCGGATACGTATATCGCGCGTTATAATCTTGCGTGTGCACGTGCGGATGTGCAGACATGGATGGCGGAGGATGTCGATACGGACGATATGGAGATCCGGCTGATCGACCTGATGCAATATGATCTGCAGGCTGGCTCGGCGGATCGGACGCCTGCGGTGTTTGAGTTTTTGGAGTGGGCACAGGCACGCGGAATCTGGACCGATGAGAACGATGATGAGGCGCAGAGCCTGCTTACCTATCATAGTAATCTATGTACGAGCCGACGGGGTATCCGGACCTTTAATGTGAGCACGTATCGTGGAAAAACGGCACTGGAGAATTACCTGGAAAATTAAAATATGACAGACAGCTATCAGTTAGCGAATCTGGCTGGTATGTGTTGCAGGAGGAAACAGATAGATGGAAGGAAGATTGATTGGCGTCGGAGTCGGCCCGGGAGATCCGGAGCTTCTGACGCTGGCAGCGGTGCGTGCGATCCGGGAGAGTGACTGCATCTTACTGCCAAATGAGAAGAAAGAAGAATGTTATGCTTATAAGATCGTGCGGCAGGTCGTACCGGAGATCGAAGAAAAGGAGATCTGCCCGATGCAGTTTCCGATGACGAAGGATGCGGATGTGCTTCGTGCGGCACAGGATCGCTGCTTTGCCGAGGTGCAGGCACGGATGCGGCAGGGAAAGACGCTTGTATTTCTTACGATCGGTGATCCAAGTGTGTACTCGACCTATCATTATATTCACCGGCGAGTGCTTGCGGCGGGGATGCCTGTGTCGATGATCAGCGGCGTGCCTTCTTTCTGTGCGGTGGCGGCAAGACTTGGAATCTCCCTTGCGGATCAGGGCGAGGAGATCCATATTATTCCGGGCAGCTACGCGGTGGAAGATACCGCGGACTATGACGGGACACGGATCTATATGAAGTCGGGGAAGAAGCTGGAACAGCTGATCGGCATGCTTCGGACAGAGCTTGTGCGGAGAAGACAGCAGGGAGAATATTTGGAGGTCTATGGCGTCTCGAACTGCGGACTGCCGGAGGAACGTGTGATGCATGGGATAGATGCGTTGACACAGGCAGTAAGCTACCTTACAATTGTGATCGTGAAGGTGAAAAAACAGGACAAATAACGATATTTTCATTAAAATTCTTCCAATAACGGATTTGTTCACAAAACAAACATAAATCTGTTATAGAATATGTATCACAGATCAGAGACAGAAGAAAAAAGAGGGAAGGAGAAACCACTTGAGCATATAGAAAGTGGCAGATCGTATATGAAATATGCAATTATAGGAGCCGGCGGATGCGGCGGAAGCATCGGCGCATTTTTGGCGAGAGCCGGACAGGATGTGACATTGATTGCGCGTGGCGAGCATCTTGCAGCAATCAGAGAACATGGTATATGTGTGGAGTCACCAAGCCGGACATTTACCGTGACAGACATAAAGGCAGTTGATGAGGCAGGATATGCGGAGATTCCGGATGTCCTGTTTGTGTGTGTCAAAGGATATTCGATTCCGGATATCATTCCATTTTTGAGAGAACATAGTGATGCGGAGACGTTGATCGTTCCGATCCTGAACATCTACGGAACCGGTGCAAAGCTGCAGCAGGCGCTGCCGGATGCAACAGTTGTAGATGGCTGTATCTACATTGCGGCGGAGATCAAGGAGCCGGGTGTGATCTTACAAAAAGGCGATATCTTCCGTATCGTATTTGGCGCACGGAAGGGACAGGCGCTTTGCCGGAAGATGTTCCTCTTAGAGCAGGAATTAAAGGCAGCAGGCATTGATGCGGTACTTTCTGACCAGATCGAGCGGGATGCATTTCAGAAATACGCGTATGTATCGCCGATGGCAGCCTGCGGTCTGTATTATGATGCGACGGCAGAAGTATTCCAGCGCGCAGGAGAAGAGCGGATGCTTTTGATCCGGTGTATGAAGGAAATCGACGCACTTGCAACAGCAATGGGAATCCCATTTTTGGTTGATATTGAGAAGACGAATCTGGACATCTTAGATGCGCTTGTACCGGAGGCTTCGACTTCCATGCAGCGCGATATCTGGGCAGGAAAACCATCGGAAATCGATGGATTGCTGTATGAGCCGCTTCGTCTTGGAGAACAATATGGAGTAGAGATGCCGAACTACGAGATGATCGTGAAGGTATTGAAGGAGAAGTACGGAGAGTAGAAAGCGTAAATGATTATTATGAACTATACAGCAATTAAGTATATAGATGTGTCGAGTTTTCTAAATGTAATTATGTTTGGAGCTTAGATGTAGTTGATGTTCTGTGGATACACAGCAATGTTTGAACACGATGTTCAAACAAGCCGTCACTGAGCCATGGATGGCGAATTGACGGCGGTTGCGTGCGGTAAGAATATATACAACAGAACATCTAGTACATCTTAGCTTCAATACATCTTATATTTGGAAAATTCGACTCAATATATACAATTGCTGTATAGTTCGTAATAATCTAGACAAAGAAAGGAAGTATGCAGAGATGAAAGAAGTAAAATCACCAAAACGTCCGTTGATCTTCTATTATGGAATCGTGCTGGTAGTATTGCTGGTGTTTAATTTATTTATCACCCCAATGCTGGCAGAGCGGCAGGTAAAGGAAGTTGATTACGGAACATTCATGAAGATGACCGAGGATAAAGATATCGGTCAGGTACAGATCGACAGTACACAGATCACATTTACGGATAAGGCGGAGAGCGCAATCTACAAGACCGGACTCATGCCGGACGATGACTTGACACAGCGGCTCTATGACAGCGGTGCGAAGTTCTCGAAAGAAATCGAGACGAGGACATCTCCATTTATGAGCTTTTTGATGTCGGTTGTTCTTCCACTGTTGTTGTTCTGGATTCTTGGAAGATTCCTCGCAAGGAAGATGATGGAACAGGCTGGCGGTAAGAATTCCATGATGTTCGGTATGGGTGGAAAGAGCAATGCGAAGGTATATGTGCAGTCCACCGAAGGAATTCATTTTACGGATGTTGCCGGCGAGGATGAGGCGAAGGAAAACTTAGCCGAGATTGTCGATTATCTGCATAATCCGAAGAAATATACGGACGTCGGTGCATCTATGCCGAAGGGACTTTTGTTAGTCGGTCCTCCGGGAACTGGTAAGACAATGCTTGCGAAGGCGGTTGCAGGTGAGGCAAATGTGCCGTTCTTCTCAATCTCCGGTTCCGAGTTCGTCGAGATGTTTGTTGGTATGGGCGCATCAAAGGTGCGTGATTTGTTCAAGCAGGCAAAGGAGAAAGCCCCATGTATCGTATTTATCGATGAGATTGATGCCATCGGTAAGAAGCGTGACGGCGGCAAGTACGGCGGCAACGATGAACGGGAGCAGACATTGAACCAGCTCTTAACTGAGATGGATGGATTTGAAGGAAATAATGGTGTTATTATTCTGGCGGCAACGAACCGTCCGGAATCCCTTGATCCGGCACTGACCAGACCGGGACGTTTTGACCGGCGTGTACCGGTGGAACTGCCTGACCTGAAAGGCCGTGAGGCAATCCTCAAGGTACATGCAAGAAAAATCAAGGTTGGCGATGATGTAGATTTCCATACGATTGCACGTATGGCATCCGGTGCATCTGGAGCCGAGCTTGCGAATATCATCAACGAGGGCGCGCTTCGTGCTGTCCGTTCGAACCGGACATTTGTAACCGAGGCAGATCTGGAAGAAAGTGTCGAGGTTGTAATTGCCGGTTATCAGAAGAAGAATGCCGTGCTTTCGGATAAGGAGAAAAAGACGGTTGCATATCATGAGGTCGGACATGCATTGGTGGCTGCGTTGCAGAGCCATTCAGCACCGGTACAGAAGATTACGATCATTCCGCGTACATCCGGTGCACTTGGTTACACAATGCAGGTGGAGCAGGCCGACAAATATCTGATGACGAAGGAAGAAATCGAGAACAAGATCGCAACACTCACCGGTGGACGTGCCGCAGAGGAAGTGGCATGTGGTGAAATCACAACCGGCGCTTCGAACGATATCGAGCAGGCAACGAAGCTGGCACGTGCGATGATTACCCGCTATGGTATGAGCGAGGAGTTCGATATGGTTGCGATGGAGACGGTAGAAAACCAGTATCTGGGTGGGGATACCTCTCTTTGCTGTTCTGCAGATACACAGAAAGAGATTGACCATAAGGTGGTCGAGCTTGTGCGCGCACAGCATGAGAAAGCGAAGAAGCTGCTTGTCGATAACAAGCGTCTGCTGGATATTCTGGCAATGCACCTCTATGAGAAAGAGACAATCACCGGTGATGAATTTATGGAGATTCTGAATAAGGAAGGGGGAGCCGCTCTATGAAAAGACACACAGGCTATGGATGGCTGGAACTGATCGAGGGTATTCTTCTTATAATCCTTGGCGCTTTGGCGATTGCATCGCCGGGGGGGATTCTGCGTTGGATTACGATCTTCTATGGTGTGATGGCAATCGTGACCGGAATTACCGATATTATCTTCTATGCCAAGTCGGAACGTTACATTGGGTTTGCACCGTGCGTGTCTCTGGCTGCCGGGGTGATCAGCGTGATCACCGGTCTGGCGCTGATGGCATATCCGCACATAGGCGAACTGGTTGTAACATTGCTGCTTCCGCTATGGTTTATCGCACACAGCGTGTCGAAGCTGTGTCATCTTGGATTTATCCGGAGTTTGTACAGAGGAAGGTATTTCTATGTCTCACTGGTCATCAATGTGATCGGTCTGGTAGTAGGTGTGCTGATGATATTCTGGCCGCAGATTGCTTTGTTCTCAGTCGGATTTTTGATAGGTACATACCTGATTATATTAGGAGTAGACAGTGTAGTATCGGCTTGCAGTAAACTTGGAAAGGATTGGTAAAAAAATATTTATTTTTTAGAAAATTTGTGATAATATATGTAGTTAGATTAGACTAACAGGAGGTAATTATTATGTCAAATTTTTTTAAAAAGATCGATGGAAAGAAAACAGGGATTTTTGCAGCAGGTGTATTGTTCGGAACAGCAGGAATCAAGCTTTTGACAAGCCGTGATGCAAAGAAGGTTTACTCACATGGTACAGCCGCTGTCCTTCGTGCAAAGGACTGCATCATGAAGACCGTGACCAATGTACAGGAGAATGCAAGCGATATCTATGCAGAGGCAAAGCAGATCAACGCAGACCGCGAGATCGAAGCAGAGGCACAGGTAGTTGAGGACGAAGCAGAAGCAGAGGAGCAGGCGACAGAAAATGAAATTTGTGATTAAACATGAGATACGAGGCAGAATTCGTTTTCATGTTGCACAGAAGAACATGTCGTACCGGGAAGCCGATATCCTTCAGTATTATCTTGACAGCATGAAACATGTCAGTTCTGCGAAGGTAAATCATTCGACCTGCGATGCGGTTGTCTGTTATGAGGGAAGCCGGGAAGTGATGATAACAGCGCTCCGGCGGTTCCATTATGAGACGGCAGATGTGCCGGAATCCTATCTGGAAAATTCTGGAAGACAGGTGAATGAAGAGTACAAAGAAAAACTGGTAGACAAGGTTTTAATGCGATGCATCAACCGGATGTTCTTACCGATGCCGATCGCGAACACCCTGACTGCCATCCGTTCGGTAAAATATATCACGAACGGACTGAAAACATTAGCAAATCGAAAGATCGAAGTTCCGGTTCTGGATGGCACGGCAATCGGTGTATCCGTATTCCGTGGAGACTTCCAGACGGCAGGATCTATTATGTTCCTGCTTGGAATCGGCGAGATCTTAGAGGAGTGGACACACAAGAAATCCGTCGGGGATCTTGCACGGAGCATGTCCTTGAACATCGGAAAAGTCTGGTTGAAGAAGGACGGACAGGAAGTGCAGGTATCTGCAGAATCTATCCATGTGGATGATGAGATCGTGATCCATGTCGGAAATGTGATCCCATTTGACGGAACGGTTGTCGATGGCGATGCGATGGTGAATCAGGCATCGATGACAGGCGAACCTTTGCCGGTACATAAGCAGGCAGATTCCTATGTCTATGCAGGAACGGTGCTGGAAGAAGGTGAGCTTTGCATCCGTGTCCGCCAGGTCGGTGGTTCGAGCCGGTATGAGAAGGTTGTCACGATGATCGAGGAATCCGAGAAACTCAAATCTTCTCTGGAGAGTAAGGCGTCGCATCTGGCAGACAAGCTTGTACCGTATACGTTACTTGGTACAGCCGCAACGTATCTTTTCACACGGAATGTGACGAAAGCACTGTCGGTCCTGATGGTTGATTTCTCCTGTGCGTTGAAGCTGGCAATGCCGATTTCCGTATTGTCCGCAATCCGGCAGGCGAGCAAGTCAAGCATTACGGTAAAGGGCGGTAAGTTCTTAGAGGCGATGGCGGAAGCGGATACGATCGTATTTGATAAGACCGGAACGCTGACGAAAGCAGCACCGCGCGTGGTTGATGTTGTATCGTTCTGCAATGAAAGCAGCGATGAACTGCTGCGGATCGCCGCATGTCTCGAGGAGCATTTCCCTCATTCGATGGCACGTGCAGTTGTTGATGCGGCAAGCGAAAAGAATCTGGTGCATGAAGAGGTCCACTCGAAGGTGTCCTATATCGTAGCACATGGTATTTCTACTACGGTAGAAGGAAGAAAGACAATTATCGGAAGCTATCATTTTGTATTTGAAGATGAGGGCTGTGTGGTTCCGGAAGGTATGCAGGAGAAGTTCGATGCATTGCCAGAGGAATATTCACATCTGTATATGGCAGTAGAAGGACGACTGGTGGCTGTCATCTGTATCGAAGATCCGATCCGTGATGAGGCAGCCGATGTGATCCGGACACTGAAAGAGCTTGGATTTGCAAAGGTTGTTATGATGACCGGTGACAGTGAGCGGACAGCCTGTGCGATCGCACGGAAGGTTGGCGTGGACGAGTATTATTCTGAGGTACTTCCAGAGGATAAGGCAAGCTACGTGGAGCGTGCGAAAGCAGAGGAACATAAGGTTATCATGATCGGTGACGGTATCAATGATTCACCGGCACTTTCGGCAGCGGATATCGGTATTGCAATCAGTGACGGTGCAGAGATTGCACGGGAGATCGCGGACATTACCGTTGGAGCAGATAACTTGAATGAACTGATCACATTGCGGAAGATCAGTACCGCACTGACAAGACGAATCCGAAGAAATTACAGAACGATCGTTGGATTTAATACCGGACTGATCGTACTTGGTGTTGCAGGCGTGATCCAGCCGACAACCTCGGCGTTGATGCACAACACATCGACACTGGCAATTGGGCTGCATTCGATGAAGGACCTTGTATTATAAGGAGATAACCTATGCGGTTAATGATAAAGCAGCGCGTATTTGCGTGGACGGATACGTATGATATCTACGATGAATATGGCAATCCAAAATATTTTGTGAAGACGGAATTCTTCAATATCGGTCATCATATGCATATCTATGATATGTATGATCAGGAAGTAGGCGTGATCCATCAGGAGATATTTCATCTGCTTCCGGTGTTCGAAGTCGAGATCGGCGGACGGACAATCGGTCGGATTCAGAGACGATTCTCCCTCTTTACGCCGAGATATGATATTGAATATCATGGCTGGCAGGTGCAGGGTGATCTCTTCGGATGGGATTACGACGTGTATGATGGCAGTTATTGCATCGCACATATCGGCAAGGAATTGTTCCGCTGGGGCGATACCTATGTGATAGACATTGCGAATCCAGAGGATGAGATCTTAGGATTGATGCTCGTACTCGCAATCGACGCCGCAAATTGTAGCAACAATAATGATTAATCAGTGAGAATATAGAATCAGAAAAGGAAACGTTGGGCAGATGAATGTGCAGGAGACAGGAATGTAGCTGCATCTCATCGAGATCTGCTTGACGTTTCTTTTTTTATTCACTATAATATAACGAAAGTTACATAACAAATGTTATAAAATAAATATGGAGGGGCTTATGCCAAGGGCAACAAAATTTTTGAAGGAAGATATTATTGAGGCAGCGTGTGCGGTTGTGAAGAAAGAAGGCCTGTCTGCAATCAATGCCCGCCGGGTGGCGAAAGAGCTTGGTTGTTCGGTACAGCCGATCTTCTATCAGTTTGAGAACATGGAGGATATAAAGCAGGCGACGATCTTACACATCCGGAAGATATACCAGTCGTACATGATTGCAGGTTCCAAGGAAGAAAAAGCGTATCGGGGCATGGGACTTGCGTATATCCGGTTCGCGAAGGATTACCCGGATTTCTTCAAGATATTATTTATGGGAGATTCGAAGATTTCTCCGACGGAATTTATTGAGAAGGATAATATGGGAAATCAGATTTTAGAGAAAGGTGCAGAATTCACCGGGTATGACAGGACGGAACAGGAAGCATTTCATCTGAAAGTGTGGATTTTCACACATGGAATCGCAAGCATGGTTGCAACGGGAACGGTTGCATTTACGGATGAGCAGATTGAAGAACTGCTAACGGACACCGTAAGACAAATGAAGATCGGAAGCATGTATGACAAGAAGCCGAGGGATGAATAAATATGAACCACGGAAATTGCGATATTGATTTCAGTATATATTTTAATATTGATTTATAAAGATATACGATATGTTTGAATCATAGAAGTTCTTAATGTTCTGTAATTATATTAGCCATGTTTGAACACGATGTTCAAACAAGCCGCCACTGAGCCATGGATGGCGAATTGGCGGCGGTGGCGTATTGGATGGAAATATAGATCAGAACATTTAGAACTTCTTAGATTCAATACATTGTATATCGTATAAATCAATATTGAAATATATAGAAACAATATCGCAATTGCTGGGAATAAAAAGGAGAGTGGAAAAGCGAAATGAGCGCAGTTGTAGAAGTAAAGAATCTGACAAAGGAATATAAACAGAAAAAGGCAGTCGATGACCTGTCGTTTGAGATCCGGCAGGGAGAGATCCTTGGCCTGCTTGGCCCAAACGGAAGTGGAAAATCAACCACGATCAACTGCATCCTCTCGCTGTTAAAATACAGCGCGGGAAGTATCAAAATCTTCGGAGAGGAGATGACACCGGATGCCTATAAGATCAAGCGGGATATCGGAGTTATCTTCCAGGAGGTAGCGGTGTTTGAGGAGCTCACAGTGTATGAGAATATCGATTATTTCTGTGGATTGTATGTGAAGGATAAGCAGGAGCGAAAGAAGGATATTGAGGATGCAATCGCATTAGTCGGACTGGATGAATTCCGCAAATATTACCCGAAGCAGTTGTCGGGAGGTCTGCTCCGGCGACTGAATATTGCATGTGGTATCGCGCACAAGCCGAAGCTGATCTTCTTAGATGAGCCGACGGTTGCAGTCGATCCACAGAGCCGGAACAACATTTTGGATGGGATCAGGAAGCTGCGGGATGATGGCGCGACAATCTGTTACACGACACATTATATGGAAGAAGTCGAGATTCTGTGTGACCGGATCATCATATTGGATAGGGGAAAAATCATTGCGCAGGGAACGTCCGACGAGTTAAAGGCACTTGCGAAGATCGAGGAGAAGGTTACGATCGAGACGAAGCATTTCAAACCGGAATTCTTAGAGAAGCTGCAGGCGGCACCGAATGTTGACAAGGCAGAATATGCCGGCCATCAGCTTGTAATCACCTATAAGAGCGGCAAAAATAACGTGGCGAAGCTGATCGAGGAACTGAGTGCGGCGGGAATCACCTGCAACAAGATCTTCTCCGAGCGTCCGACGCTCAACGATGTGTTCCTGGAGCTGACCGGAAAGGAGCTTAGAGACTGATGTTTGGACATAACTTTAAGTATACATTCAAAGTCCTGATGCGGAACCGGATGCTTTTGTTCTGGACATTTGTGTTTCCGCTCGTGCTTGGCACGATGTTCAAGCTGGCATTCTCCAATATCGAGAACAGCGAGAAGCTGAACGTGATCCCGATTGCGATTGTCGATAACGAGGATTTTCAGGGAAACGAAGCATTCCGCCGGACATTTGAGACTTTGAGCGATGAATCAAGCGATGAGCAGATGTTTGACACGGTGTATGTGTCGAAGGATGAAGCAGATACGCTGCTTTCAGACGGGGATGTCGACGGTGTGCTGTATATGAATGGCGCGGAGCCGGAGATCTGGATTCATGAAAATGGTATCAACCAGACAGTGCTTCAATATGTGGTAGACGAGATCGTACATACCACTGCAATCATGGAAAAACGTGTACAAAATGAGATGGAGCAGGGCGCGATGCCGGATATCGAGGGACTCTACAAAGATGTAATGGAGCAGGTGGCAGGCAGAGAGTCGAACCTGGTCGATGCATCCCGTGCAAATATGAGTTATACGATGATTGAGTATTACACATTGATTGCGATGGCGTGTCTGTATGGCGGTATCCTTGGAATGACGGCGCTGAGCCGGAATCTGCCGAACATGGGGAATCTCGGAAAGCGTACAGCGATCGTTCCAATCAGCAAGGCAAAGACGATGTTTTCATCCCTGCTTGCTGCATATTGCACACAGTTGATCGGGCTTGCAATCCTGTTTGTGTATACGATCTTCGTGATGAAGGTCGATTACGGGGAGAATCTGCCATATGTGATCCTGCTGGCACTTGCGGGAAGTCTGGCGGGGCTGACGCTTGCGATTATGGTGACAACGGTTGTCAAGACCGGCGAGAATGGAAAGCTTGGAATCCTGATCGGCATCACGATGGCGTGTTGTTTCCTGTCTGGCATGATGGGAATTACCATGAAATATATCATCGAGAAGCACGTGCCGTTCTTAGACAAGATCAACCCAGCGGCGATGATCACGGATGGATATTATGCACTGTATTATTATGGTGTGGACAAGCGTTTCTGGATGGATGTAGCGAGTCTTGGAATCTTCTCTGCCTTCATGCTGCTTGTGTCCGCACAGGGATTAAGGAGGCAGAAGTATGACAGTATTTAAGGCATTTCTACATGTATTGAACAAATGTAAAGGCATGGTAATCCTGTATACGGCGCTGCTTCTTTTGTTCGGTGGCATCAACGCAAAAAGTGGGGATACCGCGAGCCAGTTCACTGCAGACAAGCCGGAAATCGTCATCGTGAATCAGGATGAAAATATCGGAATCACGAAGAATTTTACGGATTATATTGCGGCACACAGTGAATTGAAAGAACTGAAAAGCGAAGAGGACATAGACGATGCAATCTTCTACCGGCAGGTAGCATTTGTAATCTATATTCCACAGGGCTACCGGCAGGCGGTGCTGAACGGCGAGAATCCGGAACTTCGATATAAGAGCTGCCAGTCGGCGGATGCGAGTTTCGCACAGATGATGGTCGAAAGCTATCTTGCCATACAGCAAAACTACGTAGATGCTGCTCTGCAGACGAATCCGGATGAAATGAACATATCTCTGAATGAGGAGGAAGTCTGCAAGGATATCACGCAGACTTTGGAACAGACATCAACCGTACATGTGACGACGACACTTGATACAAACAGCATGTCGAAGGCAGCAGGTTATTATAATTTTGCAAGCTACAGTCTGCTTGCCGGTGCGATCTTCGTGATCTGTCTGGTGCTTACGAGCTTTCAGGAGCTGCCGATCCGCAAGCGTATCACGATCAGCAGTATGAATTATAAGAAGCACAATGCAATCCTGCTTGCTTCGAATCTGCTTTTTGCAATCGCACTATGGCTGTTTTACGGTCTGATCAGTTTCGTGATTGTCGGGAAGGTAATGTTTCGTGCGCAGGGAGCCATGTATCTGGCGAATTCGTTCGTATTTACCTTGTGTGCATTGACGATGGCATTCCTGATATCAAGCATCTTCAACAATAAGGAAGCGGTCAATGGAATCGTGAATGTCGTGGCACTCGGCTCGGCATTTCTGTGCGGTGCATTTATCCCGGTTGAATGGCTGCCGGATGGTGTGCTTGCCGTGGGTCGTATCTTCCCGGCATACTGGTATATTCAGACGAATGAATATTTAAAGACACTGGAGACAGTGAGTGTCTCAGGGCTGAAACCGGTATTTCTCAATATGCTGGTGATGGCTGGATATGGCGTGTTCTATATTATTGTGGCAAATATTGTGTCGGCGAAGAAACGGGTAGTGGCGTAATCTTGAGACAGGCGAAGTGGAAATTCTGCTTCGCCTGTTTTGATGTTTTTAGAAAATTTATGAAAAAAACAAACGGATGTTCGCAAAAAATCCTTGCATCCAAGAACGTTTGTTCGTATAATGAGGACATGAGTACAGAGATTACAAACAATTACATAGAAGAATATACAACACAGGAGAAGCTGCAGATTCTTGCGGATGCTGCCAAATACGATGTGGCGTGTACGTCGAGCGGATCGGATCGCCGGGGGAAGAAAGGAGAACTCGGCAATGCGGCAGCTTGCGGCATCTGTCACAGCTTTGCTTCGGATGGCAGGTGTATCTCCCTGCTTAAGATATTGATGACGAATCACTGCGTCTATGATTGCAAATACTGCATCAACCGCGCGAGTAATGATGTGAAGCGGGCGACCTTTACGCCGCAGGAGATCTGCGAGCTTACGGTCGAATTCTACAAGCGGAATTATATTGAAGGCCTGTTCTTAAGCTCCGGCGTTCTGAAGAATCCGACATACACGATGGAGAAGATGTGCGAGACATTGCTTCTGCTTCGGACGAAATATCATTTTAACGGCTACATCCATGTGAAGACGATTCCCGGCGCATCGGATGAACTGCTTGCGGCAGCAGGATATCTGGCAGACCGTATCAGCGTGAATATGGAGCTTCCGACGGAGGAAGGATTGCGGACACTGGCACCGAATAAGACGATGCAGACAATCTTAGATCCGATGGGAAAGGTGCGGAACACGATCGCGTCGCATCGGATGGCAATCGGGAAATCCGCACACATGGAGCGAAGCAAGGGCAATCAGTTTCTGAAGCAGAGTATCTTCGGGACAGAGTCGAAGAAGCAGTTTGCGGATGGATTGATGAAGGAGAAGGAAGCTGTACTTGGAACGGAAAATGTTGTGCGTGATGACGCGGGGGCATATGGAAGCATGGATCAAGGGAAGAATCATGGTACAGGTTCAGGTGGTTCGGTAACTGGAGAGACAGATGTGCAGAATACGATTGCGAATCTGGCTGCGAAGATGAACGGAACGGTTCTGGACAGTGCTCTCACATGGGACAACGCATATCAGCTCGCACCGCTCGATATGTCGAAATTAAAGCGGCGGTTTGCACCGGCGGGACAGAGCACGCAGATGATTATCGGGGCAACCGGTGAGAGCGATTATACATTGCTGCAGACGACACAGCAGTTGTATCAGGGATTCGACTTGAAGCGGGTATTTTATTCAGCGTATATTCCGCTGAATGAAGATAAGGTATTGCCACAGATTGGAACACCGCCACCGCTCCTGCGGGAGCACCGGCTGTATCAGGCGGACTGGCTGCTAAGGTTCTATGGATTTCAGGCGGGTGAATTGCTATCGGAGGAGAAGCCGAATTTCAATGAACTGGTTGATCCGAAGTGTGATTGGGCACTGCGGCATCTGGACCAATTCCCGGTGGAAGTGCAGACAGCAAGCTATGCGATGCTGCTCCGTGTGCCGGGCATCGGACCGAAATCGGCAGGACGGATCACATACGCAAGACGTTACGGAAGGCTGGATTTCGCTTCCCTGAAGAAGATGGGTGTCGTGTTGAAACGGGCACAATATTTCATTACCTGCGGTGGCAGGCAGATGTATCACACGCCGATCGAGGAAGGGTACATCACAAGGCAGCTGACCGGGATCGATCAGAAGGATATATGGAAGACGGAGCACGCGAATGAATCGTTTACGCAGATGTCTCTGGCGGATTTCGGAATTGGGTAGATTGTAGCTATGAAGATATATACATGTAAAGACCGGTTGGAGGATATCATGACCTGCATCTATGATGCGTGGGTGGAAGCCTTGCGGATTGGTCACGATCAGATACAAGTGAAGAAAGAACCGGTATTTCAACAGACGATGTTTGACGAGTACATCCATGTGGACGGTGATGCCGAAAAGGCAGAGAAGGTGATTCGTTCCATCCGGAGAGACATCTCGGATGAGGCGTATCTGGATGTCTATTATGCAACACTCTCCGCGGAGGAAGATGCATTGCAGGCAATCTATAATTTCCTGCGGGTTGGATTCGCCGTTGGCTGCCGCGTGCTTGATTATTATACGAATCCGCATGTGATGCGGATATTGGAACTACGGCGGAAGGTGGGAAATGAGAGCCATCATTTCCGGGAATTTGCGCGGTTTCAGTCGTTAAATGGAAAGGTTTACGTGTGCCATCTGGAACCGAAAAGCGATGTAATCATGCTGGTTGGCAGGCATTTTGCAGATCGTATGCCGTCCGAACATTGGATGATCATTGATGATACAAGGAAGACTGCGTGCGTGCATCCAAAGGATGGGACGAATTACCTGCGCTATCTGACCGATGCGGAATTTGAGACGCTTCGGAAGACAGAAGAGTACGAGGATGAATATACCGATATGTGGAAGACATTTTTCCATGCGGTTGGAATCAAAGAGCGCGAGAATTATATCTGCCAGCGGAACCTCTTCCCAATCTGGAAACGAAAACATGCGGTGGAATTCAAGGATTAGATATGGTAGTATCTTGGTAGAAAAGACAGGAGGAACAGATACGATGGCATACTTCTATTTTACAAGACATGGACAGACAATCTGGAATGTGGAGAATAAAATCTGTGGCGCGACAGATATTGCACTTACAGAACTTGGACATACACAGGCAAAGGAATTGGGCGAACGGATCAAGGCAGAAGGCATCCATATTGATAAGATTCTGTATTCGCCGCTGATGCGTGCGGCAGATACCGCAAAGCATATCGCGGAAGTGACAGGCGTTTCGGCAGAGGAAGAAATGCGATTGAAGGAGCAGAATTTTGGACGGTATGAGTCCACGCCGCGAAATGGTGCGGAATTTTCCGTTGCCAAGGCGCAGTTTGTCAACAGTTATGATGGTGGAGAGTCCATGCTGAAGCTTTCCCAGAGAATCTATAATCTGCTGGATGATATTAAGAAAGAAGCGGAAAGCGAAGGGACGGTGTACCTGTTGGTGGCGCATAACGGAATCTCCCGTATTATTGAATCGTATTTCCACGATATGACGAATGAGGAATTTGCAGCATTTGGGATAAAGAATTGTGAGTTAAGAAAGTATGAATTTTAAGGGAATTAGTCGGGTATTTTCAACAGAAAATGAAACATAATGAGACATATGGGGAGAAGATTTTACACAGATTGGAGAAGATTTCGAGAAATTCCATACAGTACATACCGTTCAGATTGGAAATGCAACGGTCAAATTAATGAGTCAGAGACAGATTGTTGACTATGCGGTTAAATGGATAGAAGAAAACAGAGGAAGATTATAGTGCATGTTGTTGAATGGAGAAGAACATGAAGCGAATCGGATATGCAATAGCAACTGTGATTTTGCTATTGATTGAAGTGTTGATTGCGATATATGTGCATGATGCATTTGTAAGACCATATATTGGTGACGTGCTGGTTGTGGTTGTGATATATACGTTTATAAGAATATTTGTACCGGAGCGATGCAAACTGTTACCGCTGTATGTATTTATTTTTGCGGCACTGGTAGAGGTTTTGCAGATGTTCCATGTTGTGGAAGCGTTAGGTTGGCAGGATAATCGATTCTTAAGTATTCTGGTCGGTTCCGTATTTGATTGGAAAGATATCCTGTGTTATGCCGTTGGCTGTATATTGCTTGGCGTGTATGAGGTGTTGAAGCGAAAGGCTGTAAAAGGGAGAAAATATGGCGTTTGATTTTAAGAAGGAATACAAGGAATTTTATATGCCGAAGAACAAGCCGGAGATAGTGAATGTTCCAAAGGCAAACTATATCGCAGTAAGAGGAAAAGGCAATCCGAATGAAAAGGATGGTGCGTATCAGCAGGCGATTGGCGTTTTATATGCAGTTGCATATACACTTAAGATGAGTTACAAGACGGAGTACAAAATAGAAGGATTCTTCGAATATGTTGTGCCGCCGCTCGAAGGTTTTTGGTGGCAGGATGATGTTGATGGGATTGATTACTCAAATAAGGATGCATTTAATTGGATTTCCGTGATAAGACTTCCGGATTTTATTACGAAGAAGGATTTTGATTGGGCGGTAGAAACCGCTACAAAAAAGAAGAAACTGGATTGCTCGTTGGCAGAATTTATCACGATAGAAGAAGGCTTGTGCGTTCAAATTATGCATTTTGGAGCATTTGATGATGAACCGGCGACTGTTGAAATCATGGATACATATTTGCAGGAAAATGGATATAAAAATGATCTGTCAAAAGATAGATTGCATCATGAAATTTATCTTTCAGATGCAAGAAAAGTTGCTCCTGAAAAATGGAAAACGGTTATCCGGCATCCGATAAAGAGAATGTAATATGTAGATTATAAAAATTCAGAGGCTGAAAAACGTAATAAACGGGTGCGCATATGCAATTTAATTGCATTGTTATTGATAATGGCATACATGTTATTGAAAGATACAGGAATTTATGCGAACAATCAAGTTATTAGAAATGGATTGAATTTTGCGCAGGGGTTAGCGGTAGGAATGCTTTTTAGTGGGATTATAATGTCAAGCCGTTATGGTGCAAAAGTCAAGGCATTTAAGCAGAGATTGTTTAAGAAAAAATGATATAAGCATGAAATACATAAAAGGTCGGAATGATGGGAGAATATCATGAAAATAGAGTATAGAAGACTGACAGAGAAAGAACTGAATACGTTTATTGATATGCGGATAAAGCAACTGAGAGAAGAAGGTGCTAAGGAGGATATTGATTTGGTACCTGCATTAAAGCAGTATTATATACGCCATATGGGGGATGGAACTTTTGTGTCATGGCTTGCTTTTGACGGGGATAGGATTATTGGAACGAGTGGTATGTCTTTTGTAGAGAAACCGCCATATTTTGGATGTCCGAGTGGAAAGATAGGGTTACTATCCAGCATGTTTACTGATCCGGACTACAGAAGAAAAGGTATCGCAAAAGAACTTTTAACACGCGTTGTTCATGATGCGAAAGAATATGGTTGTGGAACGGTGCAGATCACAGCGTCAGATATGGGCGTTAAGTTATATTCGAACTTTGGATTTGTTCCGAATAAAAATTTTATGCAATATAAAATTTTGTGATTCTAACCATTGCCGATGAAATTACAGAAAAACATATGGGTGTTAGGTGAAACCGCTCATTAGGAAAGGATTATCATGGACAAAACGATAAATGATTTTATTAATCTTTGGGTCGGAAAACGACTTGAAGGGCTTAACTGCATATGTGAAATGCTGGATTTCTGTTTCAGCGATAATCTCGTATTGCATGGACTGGGATTGACTAGAATTTTTCTTAATGATGATTTGATAATAACAACGATGGATTACAATTCTTGGGATCAAGAAGAGAGCAAACATAATGATGAATGGTTCAATACAGATAAGTTTCGGAATCAGATAATTGGCGGAAAAGTCACAAACATATCCATTAGTAAATCCAATGATTTGTTCGTTGAAATGGATAACGGTGTGAGAATAGAATGCTATATTTCCAATGCTTACCCGCATTATGAAGAGGAATGTGAACAATGGCTTTTATTTGAACATACAGAGGATCATTCAGGAAGAAGATTGACTGCATATAATAAAAGGCTGGAGAGTAACATTGGAAATAGCAGAGGGGACAAAGATGTGGTGGTATGAAGATGTATCAAGAGCTGATTTTGAAGCGGTTAAAGATATGATAGAGCAAATTATGCTTCAATTAGGTGCTTCAAAATACGAAATCCGTTTAACTTATGAGGTTAAAACAACAAGCTGTTCAGATGATTTTGAAGAAATGCATCGTTCTGAGCGATCAGTATTTACATATAAAGGATTATTTTTCAGAGTGGATGAAGTCCTTTTTAGTAAAAAGCCCTTTATTGTAATAGAATGTGGGGATTTGGATGAGCTAATGAACAATATTATGGATGATGCAGAGCCTTTTCCATATGATTTATCCTATGAAGAATTGTGTGACGAGGTGAAGTATTCTTTGGGAATCGAACCATATCCGCAAGAGTAAAAGTTTATAATTTCTAAGAGGTGAAGTGTGACTTGCAGTTTGGTACACGGTTGATCAGATAGGAAAAACACAATAAATATAAAAATGCTTGACGACATAGTTCAATTCATTTAATTTAAGATACAGGAGTATTCAAGTAAGGATTATGAGTCTGCAATCTATGATATTGTGAAGAAGCATGCTCCGGAATACGATGTGGATGCGATTACTATGGAAGTGCCGGAAGCACGGGAAAACGAAAAAGTGTAAATAGTTATGAGGTAAATAAAGGCAGGATAGATGATTGAAAGTCAACTGTCCTGCTTTCCGTATATAACAGGTTATTGATGGATTATGAGGATAAATAATGGGAATATTTGATAAATTAAAAAGGAAAAGCAGTAGTTTAACAATTGAAAAAATTATAGCAACAGATTATAGTCAAAAGTATTTTGATGAGTGTAAATATATATGGAAAAATTATGTTCCTAAAAGTGGACAGGCAGATAATTTACAGGGAGAGTTGTTAAGAGAAATAGAAGAACTTCGTTGTGAAGCGCAAGACGATGGTAATATAAATTGGGATGAAGATCATTCTTATTTCTGCAATTTTATTAGTAAGAAATTATTAGAACAGTCAATATTTTCGAACATAGAAAAAGAAGAAATAACGTTAATAATGTCTTATATAAAAGAGTGTGGTATGTATGCTCAAAAATTTAACAGCGGTATAATTCCAGAAAATGAGGTTGATATTGATAAAATTGCTTATACAGATAATAATTTGTATGACATTATTTGTGATAAAATAGGGCAATTACAGAAAGAACATAATCTTCCAATACCATACGAAAAAAATGATACTATTAAAAGATAACTTTCTGTTTGTATATTATTAGGGGTGAATTACAGATGAAACCATATCATTTGATTTTGGATTTTACACATGTATATGATGATGAAATATGTGCAGACAGAGAGCAATTTTCGTGGATTGACTGTTCAGATATTGAAGGAAGCAACCTGTATTGTTCTCCACAGGCAGAGCGGGAGATTTGCAGGAGAATAGAGCCGTATGGAGTGCATGGAATCCATTTTGTGGATTCTGGCAATTATCATTATGTTACGAAGATATTTACGGACCAGATTCACAGCCCGTTTTCTTTGATTGTTTTCGATCATCATACAGATATGCAGCAACCGTTAATGGAAGGAATGATGAGCTGTGGCGATTGGGCGGGAATGGTTCTTGATCAGAATCCGGCATTGCAACAATTTATTTTGATCGGGCCGGCGGAAGACGATATAAAACAAATTCGTACAAAGCATCTGGATAAACTCATAACTTTTTCCGCAGAGGAAATCCGTAAAGGAGAAGGTGTGGAACGGTTAAAACGGATTCACGGCGGTGTACCGTTGTACATTTCAATCGACAAGGATGTGCTTTCTGAACAATACAGTGAAACAAATTGGAATCAAGGCGAACTGACGCTGGGGATGCTTGAACATATGCTTCAATATTTTCTGGAGTGGGCACCCGTATATGGTATAGATATCTGCGGGGAATGCTCTACAGCGATAGCCCTGCCGGAATATTTTCAGGCAGAGGGTGTAAATGGTAAGACAAACGTAGAGCTGTTTCGATTTTTGCGTAGTTATTGTTGTAGTTGAGCTGGATACAAATGTGCGAAATACAAGAGCAAGAAATTTGTACTAGAGATTAGGGTATGAAGAGATAGGAATCGATAAATGAAGCAAACCACACAGAAAACTGCATATTACCACCTTCCGGGGTTATTTGAATTCTATGAGTTATACGAATTATTTCTGCCGTTATTTCGTAAGCATCGGGAATACTTTTATGATTGGTGTGAGATTGGCTCCATCTATGGGGCACCTATAGATTGTATCTGGGGTGGCGGACGGATCGGAGGCGGAGATCACAGTGCGCAGGAAGTGTTGCATCTGATGCAGGAATATGGTATTTCAGCGAGGCTGACATTCAGTAATTCGTTATTGCAGGAAGAGCATTTATCCGACAAAAAATGCAACACACTTTGCACGTTATTTGAAAAAGGTGGAACAGTGCAAAATGGTGTGATTGTGCATTCGGATTTATTGCTGTCGTATCTGAAGAGGCAGTATCCGGGCTTGTATCTTGTCTCATCGACCACAAAGGTTCTGACGGAGTTTGAACAGTTCCGGGATGAACTAAAGCGGGACGAGTTTCGTTATGTGGTGCCGGATTTCCGGCTGAATAAACGGTTTGAAGATCTGCATACGTTGACGGATGAAGAAAAGGCGAAGGTTGAGTTTTTGTGCAATGAATGTTGCTGGTTTGGGTGCAAAGACAGGAAAGTATGTTATGAGGATGTGAGCCGGAAAGCGCTTGGCATAAAAGCACCGGATCATAGATGCACGGCACCAGAGTCGGAACAGGGATACCGGTTCTCAAAGGCAATGTCGAATCCGGGATTTATTGGAGTTGATGCGATAAAAGACGTCTATCTGCCGATGGGATTTTCCAATTTCAAGATTGAAGGACGCGGACTGGGAAGTGCGTTGGTGTTGGAATTCCTGCTTTATTATATGACGAAGCCGGAGTATCAGATTCATGTGAGGGAAGCGATTTATCTGGATAATATGTTGGATCTGTTCTGAGGAGAAATGCGGAATAGAAGTTTCTGCATTATAAGGAGAAGCAAATATGAAATTAAGAAATATACTCATTGTCGTGAAAGACATAGAGCGTGCAAGAAAATATTATCACGACTTATTTGGGCTGGATATGCTATTATTATGTTACTCCAATAGAAGTCAGCAGGAAATGAAGGGAGATAATGAAGGATGACAACAAATAATTATTCAATAATTTTCAGCAGCGTAACCGGTAATACAGAGAAACTGGCAGATACAATCCATGAAACGCTGCCTCAGGATATGTGTGATTATTTTGGCGGGAATGAATTACAGGTACCGGAATCTGATTTGCTGTATATCGGTTTTTGGACGGACAAAGGAAACGCAGATAATAAGACATTAGAATTGTTATCGAAATTAAAAAATAAGAAGATTTTTTTGTTTGGAACAGCCGGCTTCGGTGGAAGTGACACATATTTTAGCAAAATTCTTGAGCAGGTCAGACAATCTATTGATTCCAGCAATGAGGTTATCGGAGCGTATATGTGTCAGGGAAGGATGCCACAGTCTGTGCGCGACCGCTATATTAAAATGAAAGAGAATCCGGAACATCCGGCGAATCTTGATATGCTGATTGAGAATTTTGATCGCGCTTTATCCCACCCGGATGCGGATGATCTGGAAAGATTAAAAAAGACATTATGAACAGACCGGGAAAGTTCAGGAGGGAACTATAATGTCAAAAGATGAATATTTAATTACAGATGCGCCTCTGAAAGCGTTGACCGTATTTGCGATGCCTATGATTCTCGGCAGCTTCTTCCAGCAGGTATATAATATGGCCGATTCCATAATCGTTGGTCAGTTTGTTGGTTCCTCCGCGCTTGCGGCAGTTGGTGCCTGTGCAGCACTTACCAATGTTTTTATTTGCGTGGCATTGGGCGCCGGCGTGGGTGCCGGTGTGCTTGTAAGCCGTTATTTTGGTGCCAGAAATTATGGAAAAATGAAAACAATAGTATCAACATCGTTGATCAGTTTTCTAAGCTTGAGTATACTTCTGAGTGTCCTTGGATTTTGCTTTTCTGATTTGATGATGCGGTTATTACACACACCTGCGGATATACTGGATGATGCGGTGCTGTATCTGCGGGTCTATTTTATGGGATTTCCGTTTCTGTTTATGTATAACATTCTATCAACCATGTTTACTTCCATCGGGGAGTCGAAGATTCCATTGGTGCTTCTGATCGTATCGTCGATATTGAATATTCTTATGGATCTCTGGATGGTGGCCGGTCTGAGGCTGGGCGTGTTCGGTGCAGCTCTTGCGACGCTTATTGCACAAGGGATTTCGGCAGTGCTGTCCTTCCTGATTTTTATTCATCGGATGAGGCAGTATCAGAGTCCTTTTCGCTGGTTTGAACGGCAGGAGCTGTATTCCATGCTTCGGATTGCCGTCCCATCGGTTCTCCAGCAGTCCACCGTGTCGATCGGTATGATGATTGTACAGGCAGTTGTAAATCCGTTCGGTACACAGGCACTTGCCGGTTATGCTGCGACGATGAGGGTAGAAAATGTTTTTTCACTGATATTTGTATCTATTGGCAATGCGGTGTCCCCATACGTTTCCCAGAATCTTGGTGCGAAGAAACCACAGCGTATCAAGAAGGGCTATCATGCTGCATTGGTGTTAGATGCGAGTTTTGCAATCCTTGCGTTTATCGTCATTGAAACACTGCATACGCAGATTTCCTCGTTGTTCCTGGGAAAAGACGGAACTGCTTTTGCATATCAGGTATCCGGGAATTATATGAGGTGGCTTGGGTATTTTTTCATCTTCATGGGTATCAAGATGGCGACAGATGGAGTCCTTCGCGGACTCGGAATCATGAGGCCGTTTCTGGTTGCCAATATGGTAAATCTTGCAATTCGTCTGGCGGTTGCTTTGATCTGTGCACCGAGGTTTGGAATCGCATTTGTCTGGCTTGCCGTACCAGCCGGCTGGCTTGCAAACTTTCTGATCTCTTATGCGGCGCTCAGAAAATCATGGCCGAAAATCCTGCACTGAATAAACACGGTGCGTGTTCGCTCCCATGCATAAGGCGGAAAATGGCGTTTCTGGTTCCGACATTGCTTGGGTATATCGATAAGACAAAAAAACAGATGATTATAAATGAAGCTCGGGATGTCTGGGGTGCTTCGCAGGCAGCCTTGACAGAATGCTACGGATTGCACCCGGAAAGCTTTGAGGCTTCCTGTAAGTTTACTTCGTCCATAGGTGGAAGGACCGTGAAAAATCTGGGAAGAATATCGAACGGTGCCCTTGGAGCACTGCAGAAAGATCCGGGCGATACGGTGGAAGCGGGAACATCCAGCCGCAGAATTGCCCGCCATCCAGGGAATAATAAACGATCGGATGGCAGCACGGAGAATAATTCGCCTGTATTACCTTTGCGTATGTTTGTTCCGATAGGCTTTGGGCGTACAACACATAATTTCTTTAAATTTGCGAATAAAATAACTGACATTTTCAAATCCGCAATCCAGTGCGATATCAAGCACTGGATTGTTTGTCGTTTCAAGCAGAATACATGCCTTTTGAATGCGGTAATTAAGCAGATACTGAATCGGAGAAACACCTGCAATATCCTTGAAAAAACGGCAGAGATACTGGCTGTTGCAAGGGATGGTATCTGCCAGGTCCTGCAAAGTGACCGGCTGGTTATAATTATGCTCCATATACGAGATGACAGACTTATAGTTCTGTATTTTCTTTTGGTTTGTCTGTGCGTGTGCATTTTGGACTGATTGCATGAGATTGGCTGTATAAATGGATGATATAATATCGAGAATCAGTAGTTTGCTTGTCATATACCAGCAGGAATCCATTTCTGCGGCAGTATCCATAAGAGCCTTGATTTTAGGTGAAAGGGCGGCATGGATGGATGAACCGCAATGGTAGATATTTGGCAATAGAGCCAGTTGGTTTATCAGTGGTCTGATACATTTTTCCTGCATTTCATCTTCATAGGAAAAATCCAGAATACACGGGTCGAATAAGATTACGTTGTGCTTGGTATCGGAGGAATTCCCCTTGATCTGATGCAGGTCGCCGGGATTCAGGATACAGATATCTCCTTGTGATAAAGTAAAGCTCTGCAGATTGATTTCAAATTCAAAGCTCCCCTTCTCAATATAGAGAATTTCCATATAGTGGTGCCAGTGGCGCGCAACAAAGAAATATTCCGGATAGGGTGTACCGGCCCCTGTATCAAAATGTAATTTGGAAATAGGATGTTCTTTTGTTCCGTAATGAATATTTTCTTTTAGAGAAATGTCCTGGTTCATATCGTAAAATCGTTCCTTTTTTGTAAGTAGACTCGTGCCGGACCGGTGTCTGCATAAGTTCTTATAGTTAAAATAGGCTATATTTTAAGAAAAGTCAATATTGTGTCATAAAATAACGAAGATAATGCAAGAATATTAGCTTACCTGACAATATAATGATATTAACAAAACGCAAGACAAAACAATCGGAAGGAGAATGCGAAATGATTAAAAAATATACCTATGGAACCCCATTTCCAACAGAATCAGTGACAGAGCAATTTGCAGCATCGGAAGGAATGCCGGAGTTTGGCACCATTCATTTACAGGAAGGATTTTCTTTCACTTATAAGCTTCGTGATGAGGATGTCGTATATGGACTCGGTGAAGCAAACCGTGGCATCAACAAACGCGGCTACCAGTATATCAGCAACAATTCAGATAATCCCCATCATCATGAGGATGTATATTCGCTGTATGCTTCTCATAATTTTATTATTGTGTCAGGGGAGCAGACGTTTGGACTTTACCTTGATTATCCGTCAACACTTACCTTTGATGTCGGTTACACAAGATCGGACGAGCTTCATATCTTCTGTGAAAGGGCGGATCTTGATCTGTATGTTATCACAGGCGAAAATCCATACGATATTACAAAGCAGTTTCGGAAGATGATTGGCAGAAGCTATATTGCGCCGAAATTCGCGTTTGGATTCGGGCAGAGCCGCTGGGGCTATAAAACGCCGGAGGATTTTGTCGCGGTGGCAGAAAAATACAGGGAAAATCATATTCCTCTAGATATGGTTTATATGGATATTGACTATATGGATAACTATAAAGATTTTACGGTAAATGAGGAGTTCCGTGATTTCCCGCAGTACGTAGAGAACCTGAAGAAGGATCATATCCGGCTTGTTCCGATCATTGATGCAGGCGTAAAAATCGAAGAGGGATATGATGTATATGAGGAAGGGGTCGAGAAGAATTATTTCTGTAAGAGACAGGACGGAAGTGATTTCGTAGCCGCTGTCTGGCCCGGATATACACATTTTCCGGATGTATTAAATCCGGATGCCAGAAAATGGTTTGGAGAGAAATATAAGCGCCTGACGGATGCCGGCATAGAGGGATTTTGGAACGATATGAATGAACCGGCGATCTTTTTCACACCGGAGGGTGTAAAAGACGTAAAGGAAGCGATGAAAGCGTTCATCGACAAAGAGGAAACCGTGCAGGACGTATGGGCAATCGGGGCGCAGGTGACCGGCCTTGCGAACAATGCGGAAGACTATGCATCTATGTATCACAATGTAGATGGCAAGATGGTGCGGCATGATCAGGTGCACAATCTGTTTGGATATAACATGACGCGGGCGGCGGGGGAAGGACTCCGTGAGATTTCGCCGGATAAGCGTTGCCTGTTGTTCTCACGTTCATCCTACATTGGCATGCATCGCTACGGTGGAATCTGGACCGGTGATAATAAATCCTGGTGGTCACATATTCTGCTGAATCTGAAGATGCTGCCATCCTTGAATATGTGCGGGTTCTTATATACCGGTGCCGATCTGGGTGGCTTTGGCTGTAACACGACACGGGATCTGCTGCTCCGCTGGCTGGCACTCGGTGTATTTACGCCGCTTATGCGGGATCATTCCTGCGAGAACACAAGAGAACAGGAGTGTTACCGGTTTGAACACATTGAGGATTTCCGGCATATAATCGGTGTGCGGTATCGGTTGATTCCATACATTTACAGCGAATATATGAAGGCTGCACTGACCGATGACATGATGTTTAAGCCGCTTGCATTTGAGTACCCGGAAGATCGGATGGCTGTAAATGTGGAAGATCAGTTGATGCTCGGAAATGAAATCATGATCGCACCTGTGTATACGCAGAATGCAATCGGCAGATATGTGTACCTGCCGGAAGCGATGATGCTTGTCCGTTTTTGCCCGGACGGAAAAATCGAACAGACGGAAATGCCGAAGGGACATCATTTTGTCGAGGTTCCGTTGAACGAGGTTATATTATTTATCCGTCAAGGCAAGTGCATTCCGCTTGTGGATGCCGCAGAGTGCGTGGATGAGATTGATATGGACAGCCTGCAGCTGATTGGATATGCGAATAGCACCTATCAGTTATATGACGATGATGGTTATACGAGGGCATATGATCTGGAAAAGTCAACCGTCTGGTTGAAGAAGGAAGAAAATAAATAAATTTATAATACCACAGCTACTTGACAATACAAAGTAGCTGTGGTATTTTCTTATCATACTACTTGGCGATACAAAGTAGTGTGGTAGAAGAAATACGAAAACTGCCCCATAATGGAGGAGCTATCATGATAGATACACAATTAATGAAAGGAATTCTGGAAGGATGCGTGCTATCGGTGATTGCGGAACATGAGACATACGGCTATGAGATTCTGCAACGGCTGACGGAATCTGGATTCACTGAGCTTGGCGAAGGAACGATGTATCCGGTGCTTACGCGGCTGGAGAAGAACGGCTATATTAAGTGCCGCAAAGAGAAATCCCCGCTTGGACCGATCCGGAAATATTATTCGGTGACCGATGCGGGGGCGAAGCATTTGAAGGAATTCTGCGAGAGTTATAAGAGCATTACGGAAAGTGCGAAGAAAATTTTGAAGATGGAGGAGTGAGACGGATGAAAGCGGATTATATTTTATTACAGGATAGGCTGAAAGGCGAATACAAAGATGCATTTCAGAAGGTACAGATGTACAGCACAAGCAATCTGATCGGCGAAGATACAGAAAGTGAACTGATGATGGAATTGCTTGACCATATGCTTATGGCGCAGGAGGAAGGCAAACCGGTTTCAACGATTGTCGGAGATGATATCGAGGGATTCTGTGAGATCTTTTTCAGTGAGTACAAGCTTGGCAACCGGTTCGTAGATTTTCTGAAGACGCTATATCGTATGGCTTGGATTATGCTGGTCTTTGCAATTCTGGATCTTGTCATCGGAGATGGCGCGCTGTCGAGCAGCGATATCGGTGCCATTGGTGCCATTGTGCTCGGTGGACTGAGTGGTAGTTTGTCGATTCTGATTATATATCTTCTGATCCGACCACTCGTGAAGAAGCGGAAGGTAAACGCGACCGCGCTCAATGCCATCTATATTGTTCTGTTGCTTGCCAGCGTTATAATTACTTGTGTATTTGCCAACAGGTATTCCATCAATGTGCCGGCGTGGGTTGCAGTTACAATTCCGGCTGTTTATATCGTCGTATATTTTATCGTAAATGCGATTACAAACTATAAGAAATATAGAAGCATACGGAAACCGAAGGAAGCGAAGCTCTCGTTCTTTGGCGGCGTCAAAGAGTCGGTAAGTCGGGAGTTGCCGGAAGAATGGCTGAAGCAGTGGACAAAGAAAAATGAACGGCGCAGGAGAAAAGGTCAGACACCGTTATCCGAAGAAGAATTCATGGAGAAGTTGGATAAGCAGTACGATTATAGAAGAAGTCAGATTATGAATGTGCTTGTATTTTCCATCTGTACATTTGGTCTTCTGTTGATGGAGTTGGTATTTGCGGCACCGCCGATGAAGGAATTTGCATGGCATGCGGCAATCCTTATTCTGTGTGAGAGCGGCGTGTGTGCATTTTACAGCAGCAGTGGAAAGAACGCATGTGCAACCTATGCGAAGATGCGTGCGCGGATGAAGGCGGAGAACCTGACACTTGCTGAGTATGTTGCAAAGGGCGGCACGATGGAATAAATAATGATCGAAAAGCATGAGAATTGGAGGGATTGCTTTGGCAATCCCTCTTGTTTTCTCCCCTGCCCCTGTGGTAGAATGATGAAGGTTAGAGAAGACTAACCAACACGCTATGGGAGGGAAGAACAAATGAAATTCATGTTATTGTTGGGATTGATCGGACATATTTTCTGTGGAGCATCGGACTGGCTGCTCACCTATGCACCGAATGGCAAGGTGAACCTGACGGACTTTAAGGATTATGAGAAGTCGAGTGTTTCGTTTCGGGGGATGCCACTCAAGAATCTGACGATTGCGATGATCTTGGGCGTTGCAGCCATGACACTGGAATTGTTTGGATATATGCAACTTTGCGAGTATGTGCGCGACTATTCGATTGTATATTACCGGATCATGTATGCATCTGCGCTCGTGATGTTTATTTCACTGCCGCTGCATCATATTATCTGCTGTGCCTGCGAATGGTTTTTCGTGCGACAGGGTTTGACGAAGGATGCACTTGACAGTGTGTGGGATTTCTTCAAATGTACCGTCTACACGATGTATATTGGATATCTTGCGATGCTCGTGTTCGCAGTTGCATTTTTGATTGTTGTAGTAACAGGCAAGACAGGCATGCCAAGATGGGCATGTATCTTCAATCTGCTTCCGTTAGCTGTCGTTACATTGCCGACGAAGCTTCCTGCGAAGGCAAATGTAATCGGTGCAGGGATGTTCCTCGGACTCTTGTTTTTGATGTAAGATCTTGTTAAAATGGTGTTCAGAATGTGCTAGAAAAACAGGATGGAACATACGATGTTACTAGATAAAGATATACGGGAACCGTTATTTGAGTTCCTCGAAGAGCGGTACGGTAAGGTGCGCATCTTGGAGGAGAAAACCGTCGGGCGTTCGCGGGCGGATGTTGTGATGGTGATTCCTGAAAAAATCGTTGGAATCGAGATAAAAAGTGACGCGGATACATACACGCGGTTGGAGCGGCAGGTCGCAGACTATGATCTGTATTTCGATGCGAATATCGTGGTTGTCGGGAGCTCACATGCGAGTCACGTCGCGGAGCATGTGCCAGCACACTGGGGGATCGTGTCGGTAGAACAGCAAGAAGCTCATGTGGATTTCTATATTGTGCGGGAGATGCAGGACAATCCGTATGCGCAGCTTCTTCGGACGATCCGTGTGCTGTGGCGCCCGGAGCTTGCCCATATTCAGGAGAAATACGGACTGCCGATGTACAAGCAGAAAAGCAAGGATTTTGTCCGTACAATCATTGTAGACCGGTTACCGGTCGAGGTGGTTCATAAGGAAATCAGTGATGCGCTATTTGAGCGGGATTACACCGCGATGCTTGCGGAGATTCAGGAATTCCGTAAGGCACAGGCGGCAAAACGCGGCAAGACTGTGCGCAAAAAAAGAAAAAAGTATCGAAGAAAAAAGCGGGATGCCTAGTAAGGCAGTTCCCGCTTTCCTTGCATAAAGTCGATTACAAGCTGCTTGTCCGTCTCGTTTTCAATGACGGCAGGCTGGTAGTTGTTGGATTCCCCGGTGTAGACATAACATGGAATCAAGGTGATGTCTGTATTCGCTACGGTGAAACCACCAGTCGCTGCATCCTGTGTGATCGTCAAAGTCTGGTTATAGATCAACGTTCTGTTCTCCGGGTAATTATTTCCACCGAAGATAAAATTCCCCAGTGAATATACGATGTTCACACCGTTGTAAGTCTCCATCGGCTGTAAGACATGTGGGTGGGAACCGATGACGAGGTCGGCACCGTGGTCGACTAAGTTATGGCAGGACGCCTGTTTCCAGTCCTCGTAGGCGTGTACCTTCTCTTCACCGCCGTGGAAATATACAACCTGATAATCACTGTTTGCATTTGCCTCTTCCAGATCCACTAACATTGCCTGTTCAGCTCCGGCGGAGTACATGCTTCCGAATACAAATGCAATCTTGAAACCATTGATTTCCTTGTAGACGATCTTTCCGTCCTTGCCCCAGTCAACACCTGCCACATCTAAGGCAGCACGCGTATCCATGTTGCCATCGGTGCCGAAATCATAAGTGTGGTTGTTGTCAATCGAGACAATATCGACGCCATTTTCCGGCAGGAGCTTGGCAGTTGCAGCGTGGGAGCGGAACCAGAATGCACGGAAGGTATATTCCGGCTTCTCCATGCTGACGGTCGTTCCGGATTGCTGCGCAAGTGCGACGGCAGAGTTATATTCCGCAACCGCATTATTGTATTGTTCGAGTGCAGCGGCTTCGCCCTTATCCGTTTTCACCAGATTGTCATTGTCGGAGAAAACATTTTCACAATTCGCAATCGTGATATCATCATTTAAGAAATAATCCCGCACATTTTCGAAGAAATACGTGCTCGGCTGGCTGTTCGCCATGGCGTCGATGCTGCTGGTAGCGGTGTCGTTACCCGCGAGCATGATATCGCCGACGAAATTCATGCTGATGGTAAAGGATTGGGAAGCTGGTTTTTCATTTGCCCCGGCGTTGGTTACCGTTGCAACGCTGCCACTAACTGGCTGATAGGAATCCAGCCCGGAAAGGTCGATCGGCTGTGAGATTTCTGCCTCGGAGGTATCATCTGTATGGGACGAATCCTTCCGCAGATTGATCGCGACGAGACTGACCGTGCCGATGATCGTCAGAATAATAAAAAATATGATAATCTTTCGCATAGTAAATCCTCATATCTTCTGTGAATGCGTTTGTTTCAAATCATAACAAACGCAAAAAGGAAACAAATAACAATATATAGAATACCACATTTTTCCGGTAAAGCAAATATAAATAAATTCAAGATAGCGGCTAGTCAACTGGGATAAATGGTGGTAAACTATGCCTAGTTTAAATATGATAAAAAGGAGACATAGGATGAATTATCCATTGACTTTGGAACAATATATTGCACAGATGCCGATGCAGGAAGCAGAGCTTGCACGTATGGGTGCGCAGATTGCGGAAGCGCTTTCCGTGATCCACCAGCAGGGACGTGTGCATGGGGATGTAAAGCCGGGGAATATCTTGGTTGTGTCACCCGGAAATTATCAGTTGATCGGGTATGAGAACGTGCGGCAATATCCGGAGGGGACAATCCCGACATTTGTTGCACCGGAGCTGACACAGGGTGGCGCTTACCATGCAGGGACGGATGTGTATGCACTCGGCATGCTGATGAAATCGCTGATTCCGAAACAGGGCATCAGTGGTGTGTTTGACGAGATTATCCAGAAAGCGTGTGAACCAGATCCGGCGAGACGTTATGCGACGGCATTGGAATTTGCAGAGGAATTACAGATGCTTGCGGATATTTTGCAGGAGCCAACGGTAGGAACCGGGCAGCAGATGTATGTACGGGAAACAGAGCAACCATCGATGCAGCCAATGTACGCGCAGAAACAGGAGCAATCATCGAAACAGCCAACTTGCGGGCAGCCATTGGTACAGCAGCCGAGGAGACAGTCACCGGCGCAGCAACCAACAGATCTGGTCAATCACCGAAGAAATGTACAGCAGGCGGATGCATATAATACACAGGAAGAGATGCATCTGCAACCGAAAAAAGAAAAAGTGACAAGGGAGACGCAGAAGGCGTCCTTGATGTTGCGGTTTTTACTGCCAATTCTGATTGTGCTGATCATAGGTGCGGCTGTTGCAATCTATGTTGTATTGATCCATCCAGTCAATCAGGAGGAAGAAACGACAACCGCGGCGCCAACAACCACGGAGGTAACGACCGAAGCAACGACGACAGAGGAGACGACTGAAGCAACCACAGAGGAAGCGGAATGTCCATATGAATATTCCCAGAAGATTACGGTAACCGCACATGCGGGAAGCACATCTGGAACGCTGACCGTTTATAACTGGGAACATGGCGACTGGGTTAACAAATATTCTGTTGCATGTGTGCTTGGCAGAAATGGAATCGGTTCTGACTACGGAGAAGGAAAAGGTGTCACACCGATGGGAACGTTTAAGCTTGGCTTTGTGATGGCAAATGTTGATCCGAAAAATAACATGAATTTTAAACTGGCAAGTGACTCAGCCGCAATCGTAGATGATGCAGAATCCGAACTGTATAACACACTTGTCGATACGAATACGGTAGGCGATGTGAGTGTTGATCATGTCGGAAGCAATATCGTAAACGGAAAATTAAATGCAATTATCTTTATCGAACATAATGGAGATGGCTTGTCTTCGGATGGCGTGACACCGGGAAAAGGCTCAGTCATTACGATCTGTGGAAATTATAGCAATGTCAGTGAGACAGCAGGCTGTATTGATATTTCAGCAGAAAATATGACAGAATTGTTGAAACTGTTGGATGGAAACATGAATCCACATATTGAGATTACATTGAATTAGGGGGTATCTATGAAGAATTTGCGGATGTTGTTCTGTATGTTGATGGGGCTTTTGATCGGTTCAGTTCTGGGAATTGTAATCGCAAATCTCACACACAATCAGCAGAAAAAGAAACACGCACAGATGGCAGCCACGGAGGTGACTGCGACTGCAGATGCAACGGCAGGGGATGTGGCAACGCCGATGGAGGAGCAGATGCATACAGCCCAAGATGCGACTGGGACAGATGCGGCGGTTCCTGATGAGGCACAGCCGGAAGCTTTGACAGAGATTTTGAATCGGAGTCTGGTCAGCTATGCACAACTGGCGGAGGTTTCCTGCAGACAACTGGTTGTCGTAGATGCAGATCACGATAAAGCGACGATATCCATGTATATCTGTGATACGGACGGAAAATGGACGGATACCGGACTGACAACCGAGGGCTATGTCGGGGCAAATGGTGTGAGCCGGGAGTCTTATGAGGGAAGCCGGATGACACCTGCCGGGGTATTTCCAATCGGCGAAGCATTTTATATAGAAGAGAAACCGAAAACGGGTCTTTCAACATTTCAAATTACAGAAAATACATATTGGGTTGACGATGAGGACAGTGAATTATATAATCAACGCATAGAACTTGATGGAGAAAAGACCTGGCAGAGTGCAGAACGTATGATTGAATACACGGATGCTTACAAATATGGATTTGTCGTGGAGTACAATCAGAATCCGGTGGAGCCGGGGCGTGGTTCGGCGATTTTCTTCCATGTGGGGCAGCAGCCGACACTGGGATGCATTGCAACAACGGAGGATATGGTGCTTGCATATCTGGCAGAATTATCGAAAGATATGCACCCGTATATCGTAATTCAATAGAAAATTTAACATCAGGTTAAATGGATGATAAAAATAAAAAACGGAGGATAGAGTTATGGCAATGAATATTGTATGTTTAGATTTAGAGGGCGTATTGGTACCAGAGATCTGGATCGCATTTGCGGAGGCAAGTGGAATTCCGGAACTGAAAAAGACAACAAGAGATGAACCAGATTATGATAAGCTGATGACATGGAGACTTGGCATCCTGAAGGAGCATGGACTTGGTTTGAAAGAGATTCAGGAGACAATCGCGAAGATTGATCCGATTCCGGGTGCAAAGGAATTCTTAGATGAGTTGCGCAGTTTGACACAGGTAATCATTATCAGTGATACCTTTGCACAGTTTGCAACACCACTGATGAAGAAGCTTGGTTGGCCGACGATTTTCTGTAACTCTCTGGAGGTTGCAGAAAGTGGAGAAATCACAGGCTTCAAGATGCGTTGTGAGCAGTCAAAGCTGACAACGGTTAAGGCATTACAGTCGATCGGATTTGAGACCATCGCCAGTGGAGATAGTTATAACGACCTTGGTATGATCAAGGCTAGCAAGGCAGGCTTCCTGTTTAAGAGTACAGAACAGATCAAGAAGGATAATCCGGAGCTTGCAGCATATGAGACTTACGATGAGCTGCTTGCTGCAATCAAAGAGCATCTGGATTAATCGGATAAAAATCGTTCTCTTATAACGAGGAATGAATAGAAATCGCTGTGAGCAACGCCTGTATTTGCTTATGGCGATTTCTTTATGTGCAAAAACTGCCATGCACAGATGTATGTACAAGATTTGAGAGATATAATTAGGAGGAATCTGGAAGATGTCAGAAGAGAAAAAAGAAATGAAAAAATCATCCAGCCCGGCGAAAGATCTGACCGTAGGATCGCCGATGAAACTGATTCTCGGATTTGCATTTCCGATGTTTCTGGGACTGTTGTTCCAGCAGTTTTACAGTCTGGTTGATACGATGATCGTAGGAAAATATCTGGGCGTGGATCCATTTGCAGGCGTTGGCTCGACAGGCAGTCTGAATTTTATTGTCATTGGATTTTGTATGGGACTTTGCAGTGGATTCTCGGTTCCGATCTCACAGAGCTTTGGTGCCAAGGATTTTCCGCTGCTGCGGAAGATGGTGACAAATTCTGTGTGGCTGTGTACATTTTTCAGCGTTGTAATTACAACTCTGATGCTTTTGTTCTGCCGCCCGGTTTTAACATGGATGAACACCCCGGAGAATATATTTGAATACGCATATATTTACATATTTATAATCTTTGCGGGAATTCCGTGTACGATTCTGTACAATATGACGGCAGCTATCCTGCGTGCACTGGGAGACAGCAAATCGCCGATTATCTTCCTTGCGATTTCGTCTGCCATCAATATCGGTCTGGATCTGCTGCTCATCATAGTGTTCAGGATGGGCGTCGATGGTGCGGCGCTTGCAACCGTTGTTTCCCAGGGCGTATCAGGTGTGATCAGCATTATATATATTAAGAAAAAATTCGATATTCTTGCGATGGAGAAGGGAGACTGGAAGCTGGAGAGACATCTGGCAGGAAAATTGACGGGTGTTGGAATTCCGATGGGACTGCAGTATTCCATCACGGGAATCGGTTCGGTAATTCTGCAGACAGCGGTAAATGGACTAGGTTCCATCTATGTTGCATCTATGACAGCCGGCTCGAAGATCAATATATTTCTTGCGTGTCCGTTTGATGCGCTCGGTCAGACGATGGCACCGTATGCCGGACAGAACATCGGAGCAAGGAAGCTGGATCGTGTAGGGAAAGGTCTGCGTGCCGCATGTATCATTGGATTTATCGTGTCTGGACTGATGGTAATCGTAGTGAAGTTGTTCGGAGACCAGCTTACAATGCTGTTCTTAGATGAGAAGGATCCGGTTATCATGCAGAATTCAACACAGTTTTTGATCATTGTATCGGCATTTTACTGTCTGCTTACCTTGGTCAATACGGTTCGCTTTACCATTCAAGGTATGGGATTTTCATCACTCGCCATTATCGCAGGTGTGATGGAAATGATCGCGCGCGGTATCGCGGGTATGCTGCTCGTGCCGGCGTTTGGCTATCTCGGAGCCTGCTATTCCAGCCCGCTCGCATGGTTGCTTGCGGATGCATTCCTGATTCCGGCGTTCTTCCTGTGTAAACGCAAGGTCGCGCGGCAGCTGGAAGTCGGGAAAGCATAGTCAGGACTTGAATCTGGAAATTAAAATAAGAAAGCACGGTTTGATGTGAATCAAATCGTGCTTTTTATGTAATATATCGTTATCTGAACAATATTTTCATGCGGTCATTTATGCCTGACTCATGTGATTGATGTAATGATTCTTTAACGCCTGAAATGTTTCATCGCTCAAGTCATGTTCGATTCGGCAGGCATCCTCGTAAGCAGTCTCTTCGTTCACACCAAGAGACATAAAAAGATGGGCAAGCGTTTCATGCCGCTCGTAGATCTTGGATGCGATCTTCATGCCTTCCTCTGTGAGTGATAAAAATCCTTTGTCATCGACATTTATATATCCGTTTACACGGAGGTTCTTCAGATACACGCTGACACTCGGCTTGGATAATCCAAGATGGTGTACGACATCAATCGAACGAACGTGCTCGTGTGATTTGCCGAGAAATAAAATTGCCTCCAGGTAATCTTCGGCTGATTCCTGTATTTTCATAAACCAATCCCCTTTACATAATAAGTGCTGTTAACGTCGCTATGTCTGAATACTAACACAAATTTTACAGGTTTGCAAACGCTTTGCAAAAATGCTTTATAAATAAGAAATACAAATATAAAAATCCGATGTATTTTTTATTGACAAAATAGTTAGTTTGGGCTAATATTGTGTCGACAGAAAGTTAGTTGTTCTAAACTAACCTGAAATAAAGTATGAATACTACAGAAAAGGAGTGATTTTTATGCCACTGTCAATGGTAGAAGAAGGAGAACCAAAAACCATCGTGAAAGTGGGGGGAAAAGAGGAAGTTCGTAAATTCCTTGAGAACCTCGGCTTTGTGGACGGTACAGTTGTAACCGTTGTATCTTCGCTGGGCGGAAACATGATTTTGAAGGTGAAAGATTCAAGAGTGGCTCTTGGTCGTGACATGGCAAGTAAAATCCAGGTAGCCTAGAAGAACGTATTCGTAAGAGAGGAAGTGAAACAATGAAGACATTGAATCAGGTAAAAGTAGGGGAGACCGTAAAGGTAACAAAGATCGCAGGCGAAGGCCCTATCAAGAGAAGAATCATGGATATGGGTATCACAAAGGGCGTTGAGATCTACGTGCGTAAGGTAGCTCCACTTGGAGATCCGGTTGAAATTACAGTTCGTAATTATGAGCTGTCTGTTCGTAAGGCAGATGCAGCGATTATCGAAGTAGAGTAATTCTCACATAATCGTAAATATGGTATACAGGTTGGACGTGATTGTAATTCTAAAACAGACCGTTGAAGCACGCTGGTACTTAATGAACGACAACTAGTTGGAGTGAATTTAGTACCACTGCGTGCTGAACCGAGCGAGAGCGGGTCTGTGAAGAATTACAATCATGGACAACTGTATTATATTTACGATTGCGTGAAATGTAAGAAAGATAAGGAGAGAAATCATGGCAATTACAATTGCACTCGCAGGTAACCCGAACTGCGGTAAAACGACATTGTTTAACGCCTTGACCGGCGCAAACCAGTATGTTGGTAACTGGCCAGGTGTTACGGTAGAAAAAAAGGAAGGTAAGTTAAAGGGACATAAAGATGTTGCCATCATGGACTTACCTGGTATTTATTCTCTTTCTCCATATACATTGGAGGAAGTTGTAGCAAGAAATTATCTGATCGGTGAGCATCCAGACGCAATCATCAATATCATTGATGGTACGAACCTGGAGCGTAACCTGTATCTGTCTACACAGATCATCGAGCTTGGCATCCCGGTTGTTATGGCTGTCAACATGATGGATGTAGTCAGAAAGAGCGGCGACAAGATTGATATCAAGGCACTTTCCAATGCACTTGGCTGTGAAGTTGTTGAGATCTCCGCTTTGAAGGGCGAAGGAATTAAGGAAGCTGCTGACAAGGCAGTTGCAGCTGCAAAGGCAAAGAAAGCCGTTGCACGTGTACATAAGTTTGACGATGCAGTGGAAGCTGCTATTGATGCAGTGGAAGCAAAGCTGGATGATTCAGTAGCAGAAGCGCAGAAGCGTTTCTTCGCAATCAAGGTTCTTGAGAAAGATAGCAAGATTGGCGATCAGCTTAAAGTTATCCCAGATGTATCTGCAGAGATCAAGACACTGGAAGATAAGTTTGACGACGATACAGAGTCAATCGTGACAAGTGAGCGTTATGCGTACATTTCTTCTATCATTGGAAAATGTTTGAAGAAGGCAAAGTCAGGAAAGAAGCTTTCTGTATCTGATAAGATTGACAAGATTGTAACAAACCGTATTTTGGCACTTCCTATTTTTGCAATTGTCATGTTCTTAGTATATTACATTGCAATGCAGACCGTCGGTGCTGCTGCAACAGACTGGACAAATGATAACCTGTTTGGTGATGGTTTCCATTTGTTTGGTATGGAGAAGAATGACGATGGCGTTGCTTACAGCGACGATGCAGATGCTTACGCAGAGGCAATGCAGATCATCGATGGATTCATCTCTTATGGTGAAGAAAATGGTGTAGAAGTTGGTGATATTGCAGATGCTATGGATGCAGAGTCAGATGAGTTTGATCCAGCAAACGCTGCAAAGGCTGCTGACGAACTGCTGACAGTATTTGATGCCAATACAACAGCAACTTATCTTGTAGAAGATGAGGAGACACTGGCAACTGACGAGACAGAGTCTACATATGCAGATCTGCAGAGCGCAGTTGATACATACAAGTCTTATGGTTGTGAAGAGCCAGATCCTGCAGATTATGGCGTATTTATTCCTTCTATTCCGGATCTTGTATCAAAAGGACTTGAGAAAGCAAATTGCGCAGATTGGTTACAGGGATTGATCGTTGATGGTATCATCGCCGGTGTTGGTGCGGTACTTGGTTTCGTACCTCAGATGCTGGTACTGTTCATCCTTCTTGCAATCCTTGAGTACTGTGGATACCTTGCCCGTGTTGCATTCATCATGGACCGTATCTTCCGTAAGTTTGGTTTGTCTGGTAAGTCCTTCATCCCAATGCTCGTAGGTATGGGATGTGGTGTTCCAGGTATCATGGCTTCTCGTACAATTGAGAACGAGAAAGACCGTCGTATGACAATTATGACAACAACCTTTATCCCTTGTGGTGCAAAGGTTCCATTTATCGCAATGATCGCTGGTGCTATCTTCAATGGTTCCGCAATCATTTCAACCGGTGCTTACTTCATCGGTGTTATTACAATCATCTGTTCAGGTATCATCCTGAAGAAGACAAAGATGTTTGCTGGTGATACATCTCCATTCGTTATGGAGCTTCCAGCTTACCACTGGCCAAAGGTTGGCGCTGTTTTACGCAGCATGTGGGAGCGTGGCTGGTCCTTCATCAAGAAGGCCGGTACAATCATCCTTCTTTCTACAATCGTTGTATGGTTTACAACATACTTCGGATGGGTTGACGGAAGCTTCGGAATGCTTTCAGAGGATCAGATGGATTACAGTATCCTCGCTAAGATCGGTAACGCAATCTGCTGGATCTTCAAGCCACAGGGCTGGGGCAACTGGCAGGCAACGGTTGCAAGTGTAACCGGTCTTGTAGCAAAGGAGAATATCGTTGGTACGATGGGTATTCTGTACGGTGGCGGAGACGCAACTGTTTACCAGACACTGGCAAGCAAGTTTACAGAGCCAAGTGGTTTGTCATTCCTGTTGTTCAACCTTCTCTGTGCGCCATGTTTCGCAGCAATGGGTGCGATCAAGCGAGAGATGAACAGTGCAAAGTGGTTCTGGTTCGCAATCGGATATCAGTGTGGTCTTGCTTATCTTGTATCACTCGTTGTATATCAGATTGGTGTGCTCATTACAGCAGGTACATTTGGTGTAGGAACGGTTGTAGCGTTCTTGATCATCGCCTTCTTCCTGTATATGCTGTTCAGACCAAACAAGAATGCACAGTTTGCAAAGATTAAGACAAACTAATTCATAGTTTTCAAAAAAGATTGTATAGCACCGGAGCATATCCGGTGCTATATTAAGTATGTGGGAATTGTGTTTCAAACCATGGAGACAGTTGGTGTAGAAGTTGTACATAAAACACTTTCATCTACATCATTGATTTATCTGGTTTGAAAATACAATAAATATTACCTTGTAGGAGGTCGTGGAAATGAATTTAGGTACATTTTTAATATTACTGGTTGTAATAGCAATTGTTGGTTTGGTCATCCGGGGGATGGTGAAGGATAAGCGTGCCGGCAAGTCAAGCTGTGGCGGGGATTGCAGTCACTGTGGAAGTGTCTGTCATGCACCGAAAAAAACACAGAAATAGAGCAAACAAGCGGAGTAATCCGCAAGGAATATCGTCCAGTTAAGAATAATTATCAACAAGTAAAAAATATGAAAAAAGTGGTTGACTTTTTAGTTAGTTTACGTTAACATACAACATGTAGTTAGCAACAACTAACCACAACGAAACATAAATTCGCGTACATGGAATTTATAATCGACTCCTTTCTCTAACAGCCCCGCGCTACTCCACATAGCGCGGGGTAAATTTTTGCGTGATAATCGCCCAAGCACATGCATCGCTGCAAGCTTGCTTGCAAGCGAATGCATGTATTTGGGGGATAACAGACACTGAGTCGGAGCGAAGCGGAGACGAAGTGCCTGTTATGTGCAGGCGAAAGCCTGCAGGATTATCCGGAGCAACAAGCCAAGCACATGCATCGCTGCAAGCTTGCTTGCAAGCAGGTTGGGGAAAAAATGGCGTAACAAGAAAAAAGCCCCAATCGGAAGATAAAATAAAGCGGGATGCAAGTTTTGGTTGCCTAGAATGGGAAGGTAGAATATAATTGTTGCAGTGTGATAGAAACAAAAGATATGCATAAGTAGAAAGGGGATGTACAAGTGCAGTTAAGAAGAGATAATGAAACGGATCAGGAGAGAAAATCAGGCCCATATTATGGCATGCCGTCGCAGAAATATGAGAATCAGAATCCATATACAAACCAGAATCCTTATGCATATGAAGATCCGTATGTGGTTCATACAGTGCCACCGGTTCAGCCCGTGCGTGCAAAGCAGACGATTCCGATTGTTACAATCCTGATTATTGTGGCGAATGTGATTGCGGCGATTATGTGTATTGGTATCGAAAACACATTCCAGCTTGCAGGAATTAACTATGAGTACATCACGATAAACCACGAATATCGTCGTTTGATCTCTTATATGTTCATACATGCGGATTTTGAGCATTTGATAGGAAATATGGTGGCGCTCTTTCTGTTTGGTAAACTGGTAGAACAAAGGCTTGGTTCCCTGCGGATGGCAATCATCTATTTTGGTTCCGGCGTTGGAGCAGGATTCCTCTCGATGGAGATTGCACACAAGCTGCATCCGGAGAGTCCACGGTTTGCCGCGGGCGCGTCCGGGGCTGTCTTCGGAATTATATGTGCAGCAGTGTTCCTCCAGATTATGGGACGGAAGAATGCCGAGCGGAAGGATATGATTATCGCTATTGCACTCGTGATTGGATATGCGATTTATTCTGCAGGCGGGAATGTGGATATCTATGGACATATCGGCGGCGCGATTGTTGGCGGTATTTTGGCGTTTGCGTTAAATGTAAAGAAATGGCAGGGCTTCATAGAGAATCAGTTCTGCAAGATCTTGGCGATTATAGCGACAATCGTGCTCTGCGTGATGGGCGTTGGTGAGGCACATATTGGCAAGGATCAGTCCTCTCTGATGGATAAGCGGGTAATGTATATCCGGGAACAGCCGGTGGCAGATTATGAGATGAAGAGCTATGGAACGAAAACCTATGGCGAAGCTTTGGATGATTACTGTACGAATACAAAATGGGAATCCTTTACCGCAGAAAGTGGAGAACAGGTCGTACAATTCAATGGAAACGCGTATTATAAGGGAAGCGAGAAGGAAGTGATCATCCAGTTTTTGATCACGGGTGACTGCGAATCGTATGAGCTGTCGTATTTTGCATTCGACGACACTGCGTGCAACTGGCAGCAGGTAGACGCATTTTACAAGACAATATGTAAGTGATTTTATAATTGTGCAACATAGTAGATGTATATGATTGTGCAGATATTACCAATTCTAAAACAGACCGTTGAAGCACGTTGGTACTTAATGAACGGCAAACTTGTTTGGCGTGAATTTAGTACCATTACGTGATGAACCGAGCGAGAGCGTGTCTGTGTAGAATTGGTAATATCTGTACAATACACATACAATTATCAGTTGCACAATTGATAATAAATAATCCGGAGGATAAGACAAAATGAATGAAATCAAGAAGATAGCAGTACTGACAAGTGGTGGTGATGCACCGGGAATGAATTCGGCGGTTCGTGCGGTCGTGTTCAGCGCGAACAATCTCGGTATCGAAGTCGTTGGTGTCCTGCGCGGCTACGAAGGGTTGATAGACTGGGAGACGGTTCCGCTTGGATTAGACGATGTGCGAAACATCAACAATCAGGGAGGGACGATTCTCTTCACAAGCAGGAGCGAGCGCTTTTTAGATCAGAAATACAGACACATTGCGGCTGAAAACCTGCGTGCACATGACGTGGATGCGGTTGTCGCAATCGGTGGGGACGGTACGCTGCGCGGCGCAATCAAGTTCAAGGATGAAGGTGTGAATATTGTCTGTATTCCGGGAACGATCGACCGGGATGTGGCATGTTCCGAATACACATTGGGATTTGACACAGCAGCGAATACTGCGATGGAGGCAATCGATAAGATCCGCGATTCATCGGTATCCCATGGTCGCTGCAGCGTCGTAGAGGTTATGGGCAGAAAGCGTGGTTATATCGCGCTCTGGGCAGGCATGGCGACATCCGCAGATGCTATCGTATTACCGGAGAAATGGGACGGAAACTTCGATTACATTATAAATGCACTGCGTAAACGGCACACCGATGGCAGAAACAGCTATCTGGTTGTCGTGGCAGAAGGTGTAACGGATGCAGGCAAGCTGGCAGATCTGATTCAGAAGGAGACAGGAATTGAGTCGCGTGTATCTGTGCTTGGATATATCCAGCGAGGAGGACAGCCAACGGCGAAGGATCGTATGTATGGTTCGCTGATGGGCGCGTATGCAATTGAGATATTGCGACAGGGCAGAGGTAACCGGATCGTTGCGATCAAAAACGATATTCTGGTTGACTATGATATTGCGGAGGCAATCGGCCTGCATAACAACAATCTGGATTCCTTCCAGTACCAGCTCAGTCTGATGCTGGCAGAGTAATGGAGGTATTGGTTGTATTATGAATTCTGCGGAATTCAGTCGGGGTACACCCTTTTTGTAGTTTGAAGATACGGAGGAACGATGAGATAGAGTGGAATCCACAGCTCATTGCGACCTCCGTTATATTTTTTTCAGGGTCAGAGAGCAACAGGCATGCATGATAAATGCGCTGTGCATTTACATAATGGTAGAAGGTATCGCCTGCAAATTGTTTGAAAAGCCGAAGAAAATGATACTTGGAAAATCCCGTCATGGATGCCGCTGTATCAACGCATAGATTTTCTGCGTAATGCTGATGGATGTATTCACATACAGATGAAAATGCTTCGGTATAATGTCTTTTCTTGTCAGGAGATATATCATGGAAGACTGCACTTTCGTCAGACAGTGTGCGCCCAACCAGCAAAAAAAGCTGAACAAGGAAATGAAACACCGCAGTCTCACGGAACCGGTTCTCGCCGAAATACTCTTCTGCACAGGAGGAAATCAGTTGGGCACATGTATCATGAATTTCAGGGAGTGTGTTCCCGTTGATCAGTGTAACTGGAGAGAGTGCTGCCTGAATTGTTGAAAAACAGTCAGATTTAATATAATGGAAGAAATCTGCCAGAAAAATATAACGTTGACCATGACAGGCTGGAATGGAATGAACAGTTCCAGGTGTAATGATCAGGATATCCCGCTCCTTCAGATAATAGTTTGTCCCATTGCAGATGATAGTATAATCGCCTTTGACAGGCATGATGATTTCTGTGGATGCATGCCAATGTGGCTCATATGTTTCGTATTGCGTGTTGTTATATAACAACACAGATTCATAATCGTGAAATTTTATCTGTTCATAAGAACCATCCAGGTTAAGTGCCATGCTAATATTTTGTCTCCATTCTATAATCAAAAAATGCTTTTGGATGTTGATGATTTTATTAAATTATAACGAAATAGAAAAAAATATCAAGAAAATTATGAAAAACAGCAAAAATATTCGTAAAAAAATAGCAATAATTGATAACTAAATAGCAATGATTCGGTAGATAGTGAAAAAAGATTACGATAAGATATAGTCAGATCAGGGCATGAGGAAATAATATCTCACTTTGCATGAATAGAACGAGCAGGAGGACAAGATTATGAGAAAGAAACAAGTGTTTAATCCTTTTTTACCTTTGAATGAGTATATCCCGGATGGGGAACCACATGTGTTCGGAGACCGGGTGTATCTGTATGGTTCCCATGATCATGAGGGGGGATATACATTCTGTATGGATGACTATACTGTGTATTCGGCACCGGTAGATGATCTGACAGATTGGAGAAAAGAACGAGTGATATATGAGGCAAATCAGGATCCTGCTTACCCGGAGCTTTGTTATATGTATGCACCGGATGTTGTGCAGGGAAATGATGGAAAATATTACCTGTATTACGCGATGTCCGGCGATTATGGCGTGGGTGGTTATACATGTCCGATCAGCGTGGCTGTATGTGATACGCCAGCGGGAAAATATAAATTTTTAGGGCATGTGCGCAATAAAGATGGAAGTCCGATGATGCGGTATGTATGCTTTGACCCGGCGGTGCTGAATGATGATGGCGTGATAAGACTCTATTATGGTACACAGTATGATTACGAAGAACAGCCAGACTTCCCGGAAAATGATGCCTATGTGAAACAGGAGATGGAGATGTTTGGGCGTACAAGAGAAGAAATCCTGTCATACCCGGACAGCATTATGGGACCTGTGATGCTGGTGCTCGAGGACGATATGCTGACCGTGAAAGAAGAGCCGAAGCATATTATTCCGTATAAGGTGAAAGGAACATCATTCGAGGCACATCCGTTTTTTGAAGCTTCTTCCATGCGAAAAGTTGGAGATAAATATTATTTTGTCTATTCATCAAAGCAGAATCATGAACTTTGTTATGCTGTAAGTGACCAGCCGGATGGTGGATTTACGTTTGGAGGAACGATTGTCTCAAATGGCGATGTCGGGCTGGATGGCAGACCATTGGAAGAGAAACTTAATATGACCGGTACGACACATGGAAGCATTATTGAAATAAATGGTCAGTGGTATGCGTTCTATCACAGACTCACACACAAATCCGACTATAGCAGACAGGCGTGTGCAGAGAAGATAAAGATCGAAGCAGATGGAAGTATTCGGCAGGTGGAGGTTACAAGCTGTGGATTAAATGAGGGACCGCTTGTTGCGGAGGGGAGCTATCCAGCAGTGATTGCCTGCAATCTGACGAATGGAAGTATGCCGCATGGAAATAACAGCATATATAAAGAAGAATTCCCCAATATAACCAATAGTGGAGAAGAACGTTTCATTGGCGAGATTGATCATGGAACGTTGATAGGGTACAAGTATTTTGAATTTAAGAATGTAACCAGAATCGGAATTGTTGGACGAATTGAGACAGAAGAAAATAAGGCGCGATTCGATACACCAGCCCGGCTCGATGCACGGAGCAGACTGATTCATAAACCAGTAGATATGCCGGTGCCTGAAAATAATTTCTTCGAATTGCGTTTGGAACCAGAAGGACCAGCCTGCGGGAAAATCAACATAACAGATGCAGAAGATGAGCATGCATGGGAATGTTTCACCGGGGACGTCCGGATTCCAGATGGTATACATGCGTTGTATCTGGTTTACCACGGAAAAGATAAATTTCAGATGAAAGAACTGAAATTCTTATAGATTGCAATTGAACAGATAAAAAGAAAGCTATGTGTATATGTCTGCGCGACCGCTGATAGTCAGACAATGGAAAACAGAAAATACACATAGCTTTTTATGTACTCTTTTTAGATATGAATGATGTAAATATAAATTATACGGTTGGCAAGGTTGCAAATGACTTTGCAAGTTCGGTACAGAAGATATGGGACAGCTCGTCCAGTGTCACAGGCTGTAACGTAGCCGGATTCAGAATTGGTGCAGGCTTTTTCTTCATGTCCGCACGCACATTGTACCACTGGGTTGGCATCTCGTTTTCTTCAAGATAGATCTTGTATGGGATTTCTTTTGCCATGTTTGTTCTCCTTTTCTTTTTTTGTATTTTCTTTGTTGTAAATAAGCTCTAAAACAAAATATAATTTGTTTTACATTATTTTTATGTGTTTTACAATATTCTCAAGTAAAAACAACAAAAGAAGTGTGAAACTACAGTGAAAATAATGACAGTACGAATAGAAATGTGCTATAATTACACTAATTATGCAATAGAACTTGAGGTGTGAACATTGAGCATAAAGAAAAGAGCCTTCTATTTCTTCTGCGCGTGCTGCCTGCTTTTCAGTCTGGTGGGATGCGGAAAGAAAGAGGATACAACACTGGCGGATGGAATGTTCCTAATGTTGTCATCGACAGTCAAAGGCGAGGCAGTTGAGACATATGAGATGTATACGCTGCATGCGGAGATCAGTGACAATGGAAATGTCCGCATTTATGCAGATGACTTTAATCGTTGGGTGCCGAGTGATCCATGCCCGGAGGAGACGGTTCAGTTATCGGCAGATACAATTCAGCAGATCAAGGATATCATAGATGAGATTGACCTGTATCATATGCGAAGAAATATCGGAAGCCGGGATTTGAAGGACGGAGAATACAAGGAACTGACGTTGTATACGGCGTCGGGCGAGCATGTATCTGGAGGTTTGAATCCATCAAACCGGGAATTCCTGAAGCTATATGATTATGTGGAAGATCAGATTCGGGAGGTGGAATACCGATATCGGACGAAGATCGCCGAGATGCAGAAGAAAGCCATCTCTATGGAACAAAATAAGAATGTGTATATTACGGATTCACAGGAAGAGACAATCGTTGCACAGGACGAGATCAATGATGTTTATGTGACCTGTGGAGCGCAGCATACAAGGTATGAGGAAACGGCTACCGCAGATGCAGAAGAACCAGTCAATTATTATGTAACATTTCTGCTTGCAGATGCAGGGGCGGAAATGCTTCGGACAGATACAAAGGATTGCAACGAAGACAATGCTATGTATTACAAGGTGTATCAGGACAATGCATATGCATTTACGTTCTGTGTACAGGAGCCTGTCATGACAACTGAGATTTATGTATACGAGACAATGGATGCAGAAGAAGCAGTTGCGAAAGCAAAGGAACTACGGGATAGTTTGTATTAAATATAGAAAAAGGTTGGAAGAAAGATGAACAAATTAAAAGCAGTAATTTTGGCAGCAGGAAAAGGAACACGAATGAATTCTGATTTACCGAAAGTCATTCATAAGTGCTTAGGCAGACCGATGGTGCATTATGTGATTCAGGCGTGCAAGGATGCAGGAGCCGGTGAGGTATGCGTGATTGTCGGCTATAAGGGCAGAGAGGTCAAGGATGCGATCTATGATGTCGTAGATTATGTAGAACAGAAAGAACAGCTTGGAACTGGACATGCTGTCAAATGCGCCAAGGATTTTATTGGTACAGAGGGCGATACACTGGTGCTCTGTGGAGACACGCCGTTGATTACTGGAAAGACATTGACAGAACTTGTCGAGAAACATCGCAAGGAAGCAAATGGCGTGACAGTATTGTCTGCAATTCTGGATGATGCAACCGGGTACGGACGTATCATCCGTGATGCAGCAGGCAATTTCGAGAAGATTATCGAGCACAAGGATGCAACCGAAGAGGAGCGGGCATGCAAGGAAGTAAATTCCGGTATGTATATTTTTAATTCCGAGGCACTTTCTGCAAGTCTGGATCTGCTGAGCAATGATAACGCCGCTGGAGAATATTACCTGACGGATACGATTGCACTGATCAAAAAGATCGGTCTCAAAGTATCGGCACTTCCGCTTACCGGAGATGCCTGTGACGAGATCCGCGGTGTGAATACGATCGATCAGCTCGAAGAAGCAGAACAGATCATGTGTCACCGTGAGGACTAGGAGGCAGACGATGAAAATAATCGTAGGACTGGGAAATCCGACGAAGGAATATGCCGGAACAAGGCATAATGTCGGGTTCTCCGTGATATATAATATCAGTGATGCATATAATATTCCGGTTGAGACGAAGAAGCATAAGGCGTTGATCGGAAAGGGTATCATTGAGGGTGAGAAGGTCATTCTTGCCATGCCGCAGACATATATGAATCTGAGTGGCGAGAGTGTGCGGGAACTGATGGACTATTATAAATGTGATCTGTCAGATCTGATCGTCATCTATGATGATATCAGTCTGGATGTCGGCAAGCTTCGCATCCGTGCGAAGGGCAGTGCCGGTGGACACAATGGCATCAAGAATATCATTGCGCAGCTTGGCACACAGGAGTTTACACGAATCAAGATCGGTGTCGGAGAAAAGCCGGCGAAGATGGATTTGGCGGATTATGTGCTGGGGCGGTTCTCGAAAGAGGAACAGCCGATTATTCGGGAGAGCGCTGACCGGGCGAGGGAAGCGGTCTGTGAGATGATCACACACGATGTGGCTTCCGCCATGAACAAGTTTAATTAGGGTAAGAAATAATAGAAAAGAGGATCAGAAAATGAAGGCATTGACACTTGCATTTCAGGATGATCCAAGGTTTGCAGAGTTAAAAAAACACCGGGATGAATCAGGCGGTATCCACCATGTATGGGGGATGGATCGCCGGATCACCCCACTTTTGATGGAGGCACTGTCAGACACGAAACGGTTTCGTCTGATCGTGACCTATGAGGAGCGACGCGCGCGGGAGATCGTCGAGGACTATCGGTTTTACAGCCGTCAGACCTTTTATTATCCGGCGAAGGACGCTCTCTTTTATTCCGCAGATATTCACAGTAACAATACCGTGCAGGAGCGTCTGGAGATTTTCAAGAAGATCGCAGAAGGGCGACCATGTACCGTTGTTACGACCATCGAGGGATTGATGGACAAAATTCCATCCATCTCGCATATCATAGAAAATATATTGACGATCAAGGTCGGAGATACCTTGCAGCTCGATACATTTTCACGGAAGCTCACAACACTTGGATATGAAAAAACTTCAATCGTAGAGACACCGGGGCAGTTTTCGGTCAGAGGAGGAATCATCGACATCTTCTCCCTGACGGAAGAGTGCCCTTATCGTGTTGAGTTGTGGGGAGATGATATCGACAGTATCCGGAGCTTTGACGTGGAAAGTCAGCGTTCGATGGAACGTGTCGAGGAGTTTGTCATCTATCCATCTACGGAGATGGTGCTCGACGATGTGCGGATCAGCAAGGGTATTGCCAAGCTGGAGAAGGAGCATAAGGCACAGGCGAAGCTTTTGAAGGAACAGTTCCACACGGAGCAATACGCACGGCTGAACAAGATGGTGGAGTCGGTATTAGAGGAGTTAAAGGAGTTTAATTCCACGATGGGATTAGACAGTATGGTGGAATATTTCTACGACGACACGGTGTCGTTTTTGGATTATTTCCCAACAGATACGGATATCTTCATTGACGATCCAGAGCGTGTGAACCAGCGTGCCGGTGCGTATGCGATGCAGTTTGGCATGTCGATGGAAGGGCGTCTGGAGGGCGGTTATGTTCTGCCGACACAGGCAAATGTGCTCTATGATGCCAAGACTGTTGTGGCAAGATTAGTGAACCGTACACCAGTGTTGCTTTCAGAACTGTATAAGAAGCAGCCAGCTTGGAAAGAACAGTATGCATTTCAGATCGATGCAAAGGGGCTTGTCAGCTACAACAACAGCTTCGAGGATCTGATGAAGGATATCGAAAAATATAAGAAGAAGGACTATCGGATTCTGATCCTGTCGCCATCCGCGACACGAGGAAAACGTATCGCCAAGAACTTACAGGATAACGATGTCATGGCGTACTTTACTGAGAACCGGGAACAGCCGCTCAAACCGGGCGAGGTGCGCATCAGTGTCGGACGAATGGAGACGGGGTTTGAGATTCCGGAGTGCCATCTGCTTGTGATCGCAGAGGGCGATATATTTACTTCGAAGGAACTGAAAAAACGGAAGAAGCTGCCGAAATATGCTGGCGAGAAGATTGCCGGATTTTCGGATATTTCCGTTGGCGATTATGTCGTACATCAAAATCATGGTGTCGGAATCTACCGTGGTATCGACAAGGTGGAAACCGATGGACGCATGAAAGACTATATCAGTATCGAGTATGCAAAGGGCAGTAAATTGTTCGTGCCTGTTGAGCAGCTCGACCGCATCGGTAAGCTCTCCGGCAAGGATGGCGCGCGTGTCAAGCTGAACAAGCTTGGCGGTCCAGAGTGGGAAAAGGTGCGTACACGTGTCAAGGGACATGTGGAGGATATCGCAAAGGAACTGATCGAGCTGTATGCGATTCGTTCGAGTACGCAGGGCTACAAATATTCGGAGGATACCGTATGGCAGCGGGAGTTTGAAGAGATGTTCCCATATGAGGAGACATTGGATCAGCAGAAAGCCATTGACGATACCAAACACGACATGGAAAGTGGCAAGATCATGGATCGTCTTGTCTGTGGGGATGTAGGATTTGGAAAGACAGAGGTTGCAATCCGCGCTGCGTTTAAGGCAGTGCAGGATAACCGGCAGGTAGCATATCTGGTACCGACGACGATTCTTGCCGAGCAGCATTACAATACATTCTGTGAGCGTATGAAGAACTATCCGGTCAATATCCGCATGCTGTCCCGGTTTTGTACGCCGAAGGAAGTAAAAGAGACGTTGGAACAGATGAAGTCCGGTATGGTTGATATTGTGATCGGTACACACCGGCTGCTTTCCAAGGATATTGTATTTAAAAATCTGGGACTTCTGATCATTGACGAGGAACAGCGGTTCGGCGTCAAGCACAAGGAACAGATCAAGCAGATGAAGAAAAATGTGGATGTGCTGACACTCACGGCAACACCAATTCCGCGAACCTTGCATATGAGTCTGGTCGGTCTGCGCGACATCAGTCTGCTGGAAGAGCCGCCAGTCGACCGGCTGCCGATCCAGACGTATATTATGGAGTACGATCTGGAGTTTGTAAAAGAGGCAATCAACCGGGAGCTTGCGCGAAACGGACAGGTATATTATGTGTATAACCGGGTGGAGACGATCGCGGACATCACGGGACAGCTCCGTCAGGTACTGCCGGATGCAACGATAGAATTTGCACATGGCAAGATGCCGGAGCGGGAGCTTGAAGCGATGATGCGTCGTTTCATCAAGGGTGAGATTGACGTGCTTGTATCGACGACGATCATTGAGACGGGACTGGATATTCCAAATGTCAATACGATCATCATACATGATGCAGACCGGTTCGGTCTGTCACAGCTTTATCAGCTGCGAGGACGTGTCGGACGTTCCAACCGGAGTGCCTACGCATTCCTGCTCTATAAGCGTGATAAGATGATAAAAGAAGTCGCGGAGAAACGTCTGAAAGCAATCCGGGAGTTTACAGATCTTGGCTCAGGGTATAAGATAGCAATGAAGGATCTGGAGATTCGTGGAGCCGGAAATCTGCTTGGACAGGAGCAGTCGGGAAATATTGAGGCAGTCGGTTATGATCTGTATTGCCAGATGTTGAACGATGCAATCCGGCGGCTGTCTGGTGAGACGGTGCGTGAGGAGTTCGTGACAAACGTAGAACTTCCGCTCAATGCCTATATTCCAGACAGTTATGTGAAGAATGAATATGTGAAGCTGGATTTGTATAAGAGAATCTCAAAATGTGCGAACCGCGAGGATAATGATGCCATCTTAGAGGAGGTACGCGACCGGTTTGGAGAACCGCCAAAGCCGTTTTTCCGCTTGCTTGATGTGGCGTATCTGAAAGCAATTGCACATGAGGTTTATATTACGGATATCAAATATGTAGGCGATGAGGTGCGATTTTACATGCTGCCGCAGGCACCTGTGCAGGCGGAACGGGTCAATCCGTTATTGAAACGGTATAAGAACACATTGCGGCTTACCGCGGGCAAGCAGACATATTTCCGTATCCGTATGTCGAAGCTGATCGAGGAAGAGATGGTATCTTCCTGCGAGAAGGTAATTGAGGATATCCGCACATTGTATAATACGGAGGATGTGAACCATGAAGCATAATAGACGTTGTCGAAAACTAATTGCAATATTGTTGTGTATCTGCCTGATGGCGCCGATGATTTCCGGCTGTGGAGAGAAAAAGGAAGAAGAAACACAGCAGACAAGCAGTGGAACACTGGTGTTTCAGTATGGAAATAATCTGGTAACCAAGGGCGAGGTATATATCTATATAGAAACCGTGCGGGAGCGGTATGAGATGCAGTACGGCAGTGATGTCTGGCAGACGGTGCTTCCGGATGGTGGTGCGGGAACTTCTATGGAGAACCTGACACGGGAGGAAGTTGTAAATGAGATTGTCCGCGTCAAGACGTTGTGTGCGCATGCAGAGGAGCTTGGAATCACACTGGGCGATGACGAGTTGGCAGAGCTAAATCAGAAGGCAGATGATTTCTGCGAGGGACTGACAGATGAACAGTTGCAGAACATGGAAATCACAAAGGAAAAAGCCGAGAAAGTGATGCAGGAAAATGCAATCGCATCGAAGGTGGAGGCGAAGATCTTAGATGACCGGAAGATTGAGATCTCCGATGAAGAGGCGCGGATGACGACTTTCTATGATATGTATTTTGCATGTTATAGTATGGATGAAAATGGCGTGATAACCCCATACACGGATGATCAGAAGAAACAGCAATATGAAAATGCGCTACAGGCGTGCAGCACACTTGCGACGGCAGACTTGAAGGACAACACAGGTGCAGCAATTGAGAAGCTGGCAGAGTACTACCAGCTGGATCAGGCGCAGACGCAGACGATGAGTCCATCGCAGATTCTGGAGACATACGGACAGGATGTGTATGATCTGCTCTACAGCATGGAGAATGGACAGTACAGCACGGTTGTGGAGACTCAGTATGGCTATCATGTATTCCAGATGATTGCTCTGACTGATCAGACGAAGACGAATGAGCAGAAGATCGTGCTTTACAATCAGCAGGTACAGGAAGCTTTATCGGATACGCTTACGAAGTGGCAGGCACAGATCGATCCGATCTTCAAGTACCCGGACAGCGTAGATATGGACGTGTATGATACGATCGTAAATGATACAGTTGGGACAAAGCAGATAAACTAAGAAAATTTATATAAGAATGTTCAATCGAGTAGGTGTTAACCTGCTCGATTTTTTGATTAAAAGCAATTATGAAACATGTTCGGCGTATTTTTATAAAAAGTACTTGACAAAATTGTACTACTGTATTATTGTACTATTCAGATAATACAATAATACAAAAAAGGAGGAACAAAGATTGGCGTGGAAGTTCAATAATGAATCCCCGATCTATCTACAGATTGTGGATGCGATAAAGATGCAGATCGCGCAGGGCACCTTGAAGCCGGGTGATCAGGTTCCGGCAGTGCGGGAGCTTGCGGTGACCGCAGGCGTGAATCCGAATACGATGCAGAAAGCACTTTCGGAGTTAGAGCGCGAAGGCGTGCTCTATTCCCAGCGGACGGCAGGGCGATTTGTAGCAGAGCAAAAGACAGGAGGAACGAGCATGCGAGAGGAGCTGAGTCAGAAGCATATACAGGCGTTTGTGGATAGCATGCGAACACTTGGATATGCAGATGGTGAGATTGTAACAGTATTGAAAGGATATTTACACGAGGAGGGAGCACATGAGTAATTTAGTAGAAGTATCCGGCGTGAAGAAAGGATATGGGATTTCGAAAACTGTATTTGAGAACCTGAACCTGGCATTGCCGGAAGGAAAGATTATCGGTCTGCTGGGACCGAACGGAAGTGGTAAGACGACACTCATCAAGATGCTGGTTGGTCTGCTGCAGCCAGAGAAAGGAAGTATCCGCATCTGTGGACATGAGGTCGGGCCGGAATCAAAGGCGGTTGTTTCATATCTGCCGGAGCGGACGTATTTCAACGAGTACTTAAAGATCCGTCAGCTTGTCAATATGTTCAAGGACTTCTATGCGGATTTCGATGAGACGCGGGCGTATGACATGATGAAGCTCTTAAATATCGACCCGGATATGACCTTGAAGAAGCTGTCGAAAGGTAACAAAGAGAAGGTACAGTTAATCATGGTGATGAGCCGCCGGGCAAGGCTGTATGTCTTAGATGAGCCGATCGCGGGTGTCGATCCGGCTGCCAGAGACTATATCATGCAGACGATTCTTACAAACTACGATGAGAAAGCGACGATCCTGCTGTCCACACATCTGATCTCAGATATTGAGAACATATTGGATGAAGTCATCTTCATCAAGGAGGGCGAGATTATCTGTCAGAAGGATGCGGATGCATTGCGGGCAGAAAAAGGACAGTCAATCGATGAGATATTCAGGGAGGTATTTCGATGCTAGGAAAATGTATAAAAAATGAATTTGTAAACCGTTCCGGATTAGTCGGAATGATATCTGCCGGTGTGATGCTTTTTGCGGTTATCGTGCTCGGGCTGGATAAATTATATAACGTGGTTGGTACGACTGCATTTGCCGTATTTGTAAAACTTGTAGACGTGATGTTTGCTCTGGCAATGTTTGCCGTGATTGTGATGGTTGTACTGCTTCCATGCCTTGATTTCCGGAATCGCTTCTTCAAGGATCAGGGGTATCTCACCCATACCCTGCCGGTAAAGACATCCACACTCATTGGCGCGAGACTTATCTGTGATCTGGTGATGATTGCCTGGATGGTTGCTGTTTATGGGCTTGCTGTCTGCGTCGCAACGGGGAATTTCGAGGTGTTCAGTGATTTCGTAGGGTTCGTACAGCAATTCCTTTCGATGTCCGGGATGACAGTGGATCGGGGTCTGATTGTGCTGGATGGTGTATTGGCACTTCTTATGATGTGGCTCGGTGTGATGTGCAATATCTGGACGATCAATGCCGCCTATGCATTTGGTCATGCATTCACAAAGGGGAAACGCATATGGTCAGTTGTGTTTTTTGCTCTGATCCAGATGATATACGGCATACTTGTTGTTGTGTTCAGTGAGATTCTGTCAAAGCAGGATATTGACTTATTTCTGGAGCAGATCTCATCGACAGCAAAGCAGTATCTGATTGTGCTTGTGACGGTTACGATCATAGAGGTTGTCGGAATTGCGGTACTTTCCGTGGCAACGACGCTCACCTGCAAGCATAAACTGAATCTGGAGTAAAAGAAAGCCGTCCCTCTCTTTTGGTGAAATCCCTCGGAATTTTCATATTCCGGGGGATTTTTGTAAATTAGTGGTAGACAGCTGACACATCATGACATATAATTGGTGCGGGGACAAATGAAAAAAGCACCAAGTATATCGTAGGGGGGATAAATGATGGTGAAATATACGAAACATGCGAAGAAAAATGTCGTGATAAGATTGATTCCGCCCGTGGCGGGAGTTTTATTACTGGCATTTATTTTTTTGCTCACAACTTATATGGCGAAGCAGACGGTCAGTGGCGTGGCAGATGAGACGCTGCTATATGCACGTCAGACCTGTGAACGGTACGACAATTATGTGAGTGATGATAAGACGAAGGATCTGATCAATCTGCAGGAAAAGGCAATCTCGATTGCAATGTATGAGCAGTATGGGGTAACAATTCACAAGGACATTTTGGATGCGTATGTGGTGGATGAGAATCTTACCGGGGTTGTCGTGACAGACAAAGCGGGGAATTGCGTTCTTTCCAGTGGAGAAGATGCACAGATCCTATTTGAGAAGGAACTGAAGAATGATTCTGTATCGCAGATTCTGGAGCATCCGGAAAAATCTTATATGGAGCGGCTGCAGATAGGAGAAAAGGCATATGATTTTGCAGTCGTCGCAAGAGATGGTGTGACCGGATTGATCCTCTGTTATCATGAGGTGGAACTCCGCCCAATGGGCGTGAATGAAATCTCCCTTGATACAATGCTTTCCGGACATCAGTTTAAGATGGATGGTATGGTAGTTATCACGAATGGTGAAATCGTGTTGAATACAAATGAGAACCATGTGCAGGGGCAATCCGTGGTTGGATGTCCGATTGACATCACAGATGATACGGTATGGAGGGAAGGCAGGATTACAAAATTAAAATATAACGGGAAACGTTGGTACGGAAGGCAGATGCGATATAAGCAGTATAGATTGTATGTGGTATATCCTTCGAGTCAGGTGTTTGCAACACGAACGACGATTCTGGCGTTTAGTACAGCCGTTTATATCTTTTTCCTGCTGGTTCTTACGTTTTTGCGAAACCGGTCGGCACAGAATACGATGCGGGAGATGCAGAAGCAGTTTCGGATTATCAATGCGGTCGGAAGTATTTATAAACTGAATCTTCTGATCCACCTGGATACGGGAGAGTGGGAAGCCATCAAAATGCCAGGCGAAGTCGGCGCGGTGCTGCAGAAACAGGCAACTGCAAAAGTTATGCTGGAAAGCTACGTTCAGAATTTCGTGGGACAGGCGTATAGGGGCGCTTATCAAAAGTTTGTCAATCTGTCAGACCTGGATGAGCGTCTGAAGGGAGAATCCTATATTACATTTGTCTCAGAGAATGATTTTGGAATTTGTTCCTGTTCGATTTTGACACCACAATGCTGGGATGCAAAGGGACATGTGACCTCGGTTGTGTTTGCTGTGCGGGATGTGACAGCAGATATTCAGAAAATGAAACAGAAACAAATGGGTGCACTTGCTTAGTGCACCCATTTGTTTTGAAATAGTATCTTATCGTCCCGTGGAACCAAAACCACCGACACCGCGTTCAGTTTCTCCTAATTCGTCAACCACTGCGAAATCACCAACGATATATGGTGTGATGACAAGCTGTGCGATACGCTCCTTTGGCTCAATCGTCTGTGGCTCGTTGCTGTGATTGTGTAGAGCAACCATGAACTCACCGCGGTAATCGGAATCGACAACACCCACTTTATTTGCAGGAGCCAGATGACGTTTGGCAGCCAGTCCGCTTCTGGCATAGACAAGTCCGGCATAACCTTCTGGAATCTCCATGGCAAGTCCGGTATGAACCATCACCGTCTCATGTGGTGCAATCGTAAGTGGTGCATCGATACATGCGTACAAATCGGCACCGGCAGCGTTGGTAGAACCGTAGGTTGGCAGTACTGCGTTTTCGTGTAATTTCTTAACATTTACCTGCATATGGGTAATCATTTGTAAAATTCCTCCTCCAGACAAACTTTGTTTTCTGCAAGCGAACGCTTGACGTTGATGATTCTCTGGTTGGAGGAGCCGCGGAAGCGGAGGGACAAATCTTTCTTATCCATTTCGAATTCCCCGTCGACCAGTATATCGATGTAGCGGAGCAATTCGCGTGTCTCCGACCACATCACCATCATTTTTTCCTGTATATCTTTTTCAAAATCATAGCCTGTGTAGCACCACACATCTTTCTGTGGGTACAGAGACTTAAACCGTCGAAGCAAAGGCAGCAGTCCCTGCTGGTTGACATATTCGAAAGGTTCCCCGCCGAGTAGTGACAGTCCTTTGATATAGTCTGGTTTCAGATAATCCAAGATCTGCTCGATCTCCGCTTCTGTAAATGGTTTTCCGTAGTTGAAATCCCATGTTTCTTCGTTAAAACAGCCCTTGCAGTGATGGGAACAGCCGGACACGAACAGGGAAACCCGCACGCCGAGTCCGTTTGCCACATCAATGCGCTTGATATCCGCATAATTCATATCTATTTTCTAACCTCGACTTTACAGATGTAATACACGTGCCTTGATCTCTTTCGTCTTGCCGACATTCCAGAAATTCTCGCCGAGGTAGCCGCAGGTACGACGTGTCACATTCATCTTGGAGTGATCCTTGTTGCCGCACTGTGGACATTCCCACTCGTTGTCGTCGTTGATCATGATTTCTCCATCGTAATCACAGACATGGCAGTAATCGGATTTCGTGTTGAACTCCGCATACTGAATGTTGTCGTAGATGAAACGCACGATCTCTTCGAGTGCCTCTAAGTTGTGGCGCATGTTTGGAATCTCCACATAAGAGATCGCACCACCAGAGGAAATGGTCTGGAACTGGCTTTCAAAACGGAACTTGCTGAATGCGTCGATCTTCTCGCGGACATCCACATGATAAGAGTTCGTATAATAGCCCTTGTCTGTGACGTCTTCGATCGTGCCGAAACGCTCCTGGTCGATTCTTGCGAAACGATAGCAGAGGCTTTCTGCCGGTGTGCCATACAGACCGAAACCAAGACCGGTTTCTTCCTTCCATGTATCACAAGCCTTGCGCAGACGGTTCATAACACGAAGGGCAAATTCCTCACCTTCCGGTTCGGTGTGGCTCTTGCCAGTCATAAGCTTTGTTACCTCGTACAGGCCGATATAACCAAGGGAGATTGTAGAGTATCCATCCTTCAATAATGGATCAATCTTTTCACCTTTTTTCAGACGGGCAATCGCACCGTACTGCCAGTGTACCGGACTGACATCCGAGGTAACACCAAGCAGTGCATTATGTCTGCACATCAAAGCTTCGTAGCACAGATCCAGACGCTCGTCGAGCATGCTCCAGAACTTTTCTTCATTGCCCTTTGCCAGAATACCAATCTGTGGAAGGTTCAGGGATACAACACCTTGGTTGAAACGTCCTTCCCATTTATAATTTCCGTTCTCATCCTTCCATGGAGAGAGGAACGAACGGCATCCCATACAGGAGAATACATTGCCTTCGTAGTTTTCACGCATCTTTTTCGCAGAGATGTAATCTGGATAGAGGCGCTTGGCTGAACATTTGACCGCCAGTTTCGTAATATAGTCATATTTTCCGCCCTTTAAGCAGTTGTGCTCATCCAATACATAAATAAGCTTCGGGAATGCAGGTGTCACATACACACCCTTCTCGTTTTTGATGCCCTCGAGACGTTGACGGAGAATCTCCTCCACGATGATTGCATTTTCCTCGATATACTCGTCGTTTGGATCGAGATTCAGGAACAATGTCACGAATGGAGACTGTCCATTGGTTGTCATCAATGTATTGATCTGGTACTGGATTGTCTGGACACCGGAACGAAGCTCGTCCTGCAGGCGGTCCTGTGCCATCTGCTCCAGGATTGCATCGTCAATCTTATCTCCGAATTCCTCAACCAGTTTGTTCTTATATTTGTTGTAGCTCTTGCGCAGATATTTGCCGAGATGACGGATATCTACAGACTGTCCGCCGTACTGGCTGCTGGCAACCGAGGAAATAATCTGTGTCATAACCGTACAGGCTACCTGAAAGCTCTTTGGGCTCTCAATCAATTTTCCGTTCATTACAGTCCCATTATCAAGCATATCGCCGATATTGATCAGACAGCAGTTGAAGATTGGCTGTAAGAAATAATCCGCATCGTGGAAATGCAGTACGCCCTCATCATGTGCCTTAGAAATTTTCTCTGGCAGCAGAACACGACGTGTCAGATCCTTGGATACCTCACCGGCGATCAGGTCACGCTGGGTAGAGGCAACCGTTGCGTTCTTGTTTGAATTTTCTTCCATAACATCTTTGTTACGGTTTTTAATCAGACTTAAAATAGAATCGTCCGTTGTATTTGCCTTACGGACAAGCTCACGGGTATAACGATAAATAATGTAAGTCTTGGCAAGTACAAACTTGCCGTCCGCCATCAGCTTCTGCTCGATGATATCCTGGATATCCTCCACCAGCATACGTGGGCGGTTCTTGCTTTCAATCCCCTGAACAATCTCCTCAATTTTTTCATCGGTTACTTTTTCACCTGGTTCAACCTCAGCATTTGCTTTTTTGATGGCGGTGATGATCTTGCTGCGGTCATAGGTCACTGTATGACCATCTCGTTTGATAACTTTCATAAACCCTCTCCTAAAACTATCTGTCAGTGTATTTCTTTGGTATCCAAATAAAAAACGTGAATACGGTTTCACATTATATCATCTGACTTGTGGTTTGTAAACATGAAAACACTAAATCTAGTATGAAAAAAATGCACAAAAACTAGATGTTGCGATTTTTTGGACTCCTAAAATGTCGAAAAACCGCGTATTCAAGCCATTTTTGTGCCTTATACATGCCGGAAAAAATGTGTATGCCCTGTGATTTCTTTGTGAAATATGAAAATTGCCTTTTCATTTTCCTTAAAATATGGTATAAATGCTAGGGATTTAAGTTTTTAAGTCTTATATTTTTAGGTAGAATCAGAAGGGATATGTATTATGAAGAAGTTTAAAACACTTGGGTATGTACTGAGTCTTGCGCTTGGGATGACAATGCTTACCGGATGTGGAAAGAAGGTAGATGGCGTTGACCAGCAGAGTATGATTGACAAATATGCAGCGTATTGTGACCTGCCAGACTATAAGGGACTGGAATATGAAGAGACAAAATCGACCGTGACAGATGCGGATGTAAAAACAAAGATTGATTCCCTGTTGCAACAGTATGCAACGAAGACACAGGTAAAGGAAGGAACCGTCAAGGAAGGCGATAATGTCAATATTGATTTCGTTGGCAGTATCGATGGCGAGGAATTCGAAGGTGGTAATTCGAATGGTGCCGGTTATGATCTGACACTTGGCAGCGGTGCTATGATTCCGGGATTTGAGGATGGTATCATAGGCCATAAGGTTGGCGAGACGTTCAATATCAAGGCAACGTTCCCGGAGAATTATGGTAAGGATGAGCTGAACGGAAAGGAAGCAGATTTTAAGATTACGATCAACTACATTACAGAGACACAGCTTCCGGAGTACAACGATGCATTTGTTGCTTCTTATACAGATGCAACAACAATTCTGGAATATGAGGATTCTGTCAGAAAAGATCTGGTTGAGCAGTATGACAAGTCCGATAAGAGCGCAAATGAAAGTGCTGTCATGCAGGTGCTTGTAGAGAAGACAACATACAATGAGTATCCTGAGAAGGAAATGCAGGATCTGATCGACAAGAGTATTTCCCAGCAGGAGCAGGCAGCTTCCCAGTATGGTTATTCGCTTGGTGATTATGTAACAGCCAGATATGGCTTCCAGAGCGAGTCAGATTTCCGTGAGTATGTACAGGGACTGGCTGAAGATTATATGAAGGAAAAGATTGCGGTATGTGCAGTTGCAAAGGATGCCGGAATCACGGTTGATAAAGCAGAGGTCGATGACTATAAGAAGACGATCATGGATTATTATGGTTATGATGATGAGTCCAGCCTTGAAGAGAATTATACTTCTGAGGATCTTGTTTATTATGCGCTGGCTCAGAAGGTAGTCGATTACCTGTTAGAGAATGGCAAGGGTGTACAGGCAACCGCCAGTGATGCAACCGTAGAGACACCGGCTGCAACTGGCAGTGATGCCTCTGCAACGGACGCAGAATAATTAAAAATGAAAAAGCGTTTCGAATTTATCAAATTTCCTGTTGACATTTGTGGATAGAAATGATATGATACGAAACGCAGTACGCGGAAGTGGCGGAATTGGCAGACGCGCAGGCTTCAGGTGCCTGTGGTAGCAATACCGTGTGGGTTCAAGTCCCATCTTCCGCATCAAAAGGGATAGGCAATCGCCTATCCCTTTTTTGATGCGGAAGATGGCTGCAGAAGAGGTATAGAAAACAGCTTGCCCATATAGGATAAGTTTGGTAAAATAGTAAGTACTATGGGAAAAACGATATCTTCAAAATTTCACAGGATGCGTGCGGAAGATCTGAAGCGACAGGTGGAACTCAGTAAAAGAAAAGCCGAATTTAAAATTCCACCATTTGTTGTGAAGCAGTTTGACATTGACGAGTTGCACGAAGAGGGACGGTTATGCTATCGGCTCGTGCCCAAACAGGGATTTAATGGGACTTACATTATGTATCTGTATTCCAGTAAGCTGTGTTTCCGGATGAACCCTGCAGAATGGATGTTCCTTGCGAAGACAGCACTTGCGTGTCATGCGGGAATTTTCCTGCCGATGTATCCGCTTGCACCGGAGCATTGTTGCCGGGAAGTTTTTCAGATGCTGGAACCGGCGTATGCGAACTGTACGAAAGGACAGGACGTGGAACGCGTGGTGCTTATGGGCTGTGGCGCTGGCGGTGGTCTGGCATTGTCGCTTGCGATGGCGGCATGGCGGGAAGGCTTGCGCAAACCGGATCAGTTGTATCTGCTGTCGCCGATGATGGATACCGAGTTTTTTGATAAGAGCTTAGAGCAGGAACTGATCGAGAATTCCAAGCATGCAAAGTGGACATTTTATAATGAGCATGTCAAAGAGTTCCTGAACTCCTATTGGGTGCGTGATTATGCGGTAAAGACGGAGTATACCAGTCCATACTATGGAGACATGACCGATATCTGTGACGATGTTGTGCTGTTTTCCGGGGTGCAGGATTTGTATCACTGCTATGCGCGGGAGTTTTATAAGAAAGCGAAGAAGGCTGGCGTGAATATCCGGTTCTTTGAATTTGAAGATGAAGCGGAAGATTTCATGATCTACGATAAGACAAAGGAGTACAAGAAAGCACAGGGCTTTTTGATCGACTGTATCAACGGAACATTTGATACGTCGCTGCGTGCGATCTATCCTTTGAAAATGATGTCAGACTGGTCTAAGAAATATCCAGAATATTTCAAGGATGACTGGGCGTCTAGGTTTATATATGACCACAAATTTGATTTTACCAGACTGAATCCACATATCAGTGAATACCAGAATATCCGCATGGCAGCGGATGCGAGTGCCTGCGATACGCTGGTGCGCCGGTTTACGGAGGAATTCCCTTGTGGAACGGTTGTACATATGGCATGCCGGCTGGACAATATGTTTGGCAGAGTAGATAATGGAAGAATTCAGTGGTATAGCGTAGATTCTCATAATATCATGTCAGTCCGGCGGGCGATGTATGGCGTGCGCGAGCGGGAGAAGACGATTGGACGGCGCCTGATGGATTTTTCGTGGTTAGACGAGATCCGGTGTAAACAGAATCAGGGTGTCATGTTCGTGTGTGACGATGGATTTTCATACTTGAATAAGAATGAGGTGCGCGACCTGATTGCGAAGATACGGGCGTTGTTCCCAGGTTCCCATCTGGTATTCACTGCATCATCCACATTGGCGAATGCGACGGCGAACACATGGAAACATAGTCAGACCGTACAAAAACGGAAAAAACGGAGGTTTTCAGTAAACAATGCTGCGCAGATGTTTGGTGCATGGCGGCCAGATTACCGCATTATCGACGAACAGCCGATTTTTCGATATCTGGAGATACCAAAGAAGCTGGGCTGGGTTACAAAATTAATGTGCCGTTACAATCTGATTGGTTATAACCACAGAATCATACATGTCAAGCTTGGCAGTGAAGAATATAAGATCAATTACAAATATTAAGGCTGTCCGTGCAGAAACCGGACAGCCTTTTTCTTTTTGAAACGGAACATATAGTATGGATGAATTGGGAAAGGAGAAGGAATGTTAGAGGCAGAAAATCTGGTAAAACAGTTTGAAAAAAATGAGAAGAAGCATAAGAAGGTATTATTTTCAGCGGTCGATCATGTAAGTCTGCACATAAAGGAGGGCGAGATCGTCGGGGTATTAGGTCCAAATGGTGCAGGAAAGACGACGCTGCTGCGGATGCTTGGCTGTCTGATGCAGCCGACGGAGGGTGTAGTCCGATATACCGATGGCGACCGGATTATCACTGATCAGACAGAGATCAAACGGCAGATTGGCTATCTGTCGGGCAATACGAAGCTGTATGGCAGACTTTCCACGCGGGAGCTGCTGACGATTGCCGGGAACATCTACGGATTGCCGGAGAATGTGATTCAGGCGCGGATTGAAGAGATTGCACAGATTTTGTCGCTGGAGGATTTTATCGACAACCGGATCGAGAAGTTGTCTACCGGACAGACACAGCGGGCTTCTATTTCCCGGTGCCTGATCCACAGTCCGAAACTCTATATTTTTGATGAGCCAACTCTGGGACTCGATATTGTGAGCAGCAGTGCGATTGTTGATTTCATGCGGGCGGAGAAGGAGCGCGGAAAGGCAGTGCTTTATTCCACACATTACATGGAGGAAGCGGAACTTCTGTGTGACCGGATTTTGATGCTGGCGCATGGACGTGTAATTGCAGAGGGGACTCTGCCGGAGATCTATGCACAGACAGAAACAACGAATCTACGGGATGCATTTAAAAAGCTGATACCTGCAGGAAAGGAAGAAATGTCATGAATTTCAAGGTGATCAAACAACTGTATAAGAAAGAAATATTAGACGTCCTCCGGGATAAAAAGACGATCATTATGATGGTGATCGTGCCACTTTTGATCTATCCGCTGATGTTTGTTGGCGGTATGGTCATGATGTCAAAAGTGACAACACAGATGGATACACAGACATATGAAATTGCGGTTGATTTTATGGATACGAATCCGGAGCTCGTCGAGATGTTTCTGCATCCGGATGATGACACGCTGCATTTCAAACTGTGCGATCTGAATGTTATGGATGCAGATATTTCGATGATCCTGCGGGGAGAAAAGATCAATGCGATCGTATATGAAAATGAAGATGGAACTGGATATAATATCGCGTATCTGTCCTCGGTTACGAATTCCAGCTATGCGGAACAGAAGGTGCGTCAGGTACTCTCAGCGTATTCGGATTCCCTGACGAATCAGAGTCTGGAGGCGGCAGGATTAGACCCGGATACGGTGTTACATCCATTTGAGGTAGAGGACGACGACCGCGCGAGTACTGAGGAGACGACCGGAAGTCTGCTCGGTGTGATCGTGCCATTTATGCTTGTTGTGAGTCTTCTGATGGGAACGATGTACCCGGCGATCGACACGACAGCCGGAGAGCGGGAGCGCGGAACGCTTGAGACAATATTGACGCTGCCGGTCACGAATCAGGAACTGATCTTCAGTAAGTTCCTGACCGTTGGAACGATTGGCGTGGCATCTGCTTTGTTAAATGTCCTTTCAATGGGTGGAATTGGTGTATATCTGTACAAACTGGCGGCACAGACGACCAGTATGGTTTCGAAAATACAGGTGTCAAAATTCGTTCCGGCAATCTTAGTCTGCTGCCTGTGTATTCTTGCTTTTGCAGTTTTGATCAGTGCGCTTTCCATGTGTTTCTGCGTATTTGCAAAGACCTACAAGGAGGCAAATAATTATATTACGCCGCTTATGCTGCTTGTGATGTTTGCATCATTTATTGGGTTTATGCCAAATGTCACACTTACCCGGAATATGGCACTTGTTCCGGTTGCCAATATCTGTCTGCTGATCCGGGATCTGCTGGCGTTTAAGTTCAGTTTTTCATCGATTACGATTGTGCTGTTCAGCAATGTAGCATACGGAATTATTGCAGTGCTTGTGCTTGGAAAGCTCTACAACAGTGAAGCGATTTTGTTTGGCGATGGAACTGGAAATGTGCAGATCTTTGAACGCCGAAGAAATATGATCAAGGGTGGTGTCCCATCGGTTGGAGATGCCTGTCTGGTACTGCCGGTCGTGCTTGTGCTGATGATTTATGCCGGCGGTTTTGCCAGTGCGAAGAGTATGCTTGTTGGATTGCTTGTCACACAGGGCATTGTCGGTGGGGTTCCGCTTCTGACGGCGTGGTATACAAAGAAGGATATGCGAAAGACATTTCGCATCCGGCTTTGTCGTCCGGGATTTCTGTTTGGCGGACTTGTGCTGATGATGGGAACAATTCTGGTAGGTATGCTCCTGACAAGTATCACAAGCATGTTGTTTCCGGAGAGCGCGGAGAGTATGACAGGATCTATGGAAGCGATCTATTCATATGGATATGGAGTCTGTCTGCTGCTAATTGCTCTGCTTCCGGCGGTGTGCGAGGAGCTTTTGTTCCGGGGATTTCTGCTATCTTCGCTGGAGCATACGATGAAGAAACGGGCGGCAATCCTGACGGCTGCGATCGTGTTCGGACTGTATCATATGAATCTGGTGCAGACACCGACGACAGCACTGATTGGTATGGCACTCTGCTATGTGGCAGTACAGTCGGAGAGTTTGCTTCCAGGTATGCTCATGCATTTTTTCAACAATGCATTGTCCGTGACAGCTGGATTTTATCCGAAACAGATTGCGCGTATCCTGCCGATTTTTTCAGAGAATGGTGTGCCGGCTCTGGTGTTGATTGTCGGCGGAGTCGGGTTGTGTGTGCTCGGCGTATATATAATAAAACGCTCGAAAAATAAGGCGTTTCCGGTTGAGTCAGATGCCCGTTTGTGATATGATAGGAAGTAGGTTAAGAAAGGTTCACCAATGAGTATGGAACAGCAGAAAAAAAGAGATTATGAGATATACTGGCCACATGTGATACTGGTTGGCGCCATTGCACTCGTGCTTGTCCTGATCGGTGTAGTCATAGGTGTCAATATCGGAAAAAGCAAGAAATATAAGCCGGTTCCTGTGACGGGACAAGGGTATACATGGACATTGCAGCCGGGCGCAGAAGCGCAGATGATCTACACGAACTTTTGGCAGTTTGCGAAAGCCAGTTATGTGTTGGTTGGCGATATTCCGAATTGTGAATTTTATAAGATTGTAAAGGAAGTGCCGCGCAACGATTTCCAGACAGATAATTTCTACATGGAGGACGGCGACAACACGATCATGGCATACCATGCCGGAGATGGCAGCCGGCTGTCTGAACTTGCTGTGGATGTGTCTTCCTATCAGGCAGAACTGGATTGGGATGCGTTGAAGCAGGCAGGCGTTACAATCGCATTTATCCGGGTTGGATACCGGGGCTATGGCTCGGAAGGCAAACTGGTGGCAGATGAGATGTTTCAGACGCATATAGAGGGCGCCAAAGCAGCCGGAATCAAGGTAGGAATTTATTTTTACAGCCAGGCGATCAGCTACGAGGAAGGTGTGGAGGAAGCACAGTTTGCGCTGAATCTGGCATCTGCATATACGCTCGATATGCCGGTTGTGATTGATACAGAGGAGGTCTATGCGGACGGAGCGAGAACCGCTGACCTCTCTAATGATGCACGGACGGATGGCGTTGTCGGATTCTGCGAGACCGTGAAGAGCGCAGGCTACACACCGATGATTTATTCGAACCGGAACTGGTTTGTACAGAAGCTGGATATGACAAGACTGGGAGATTATAAGCTGTGGCTGGCACATTATGCGAATCAGCCGGATTTCCCATATCTGTATTCTGGATGGCAGTATACAGGAACTGGCACGATCGCAGGAATCGGACAGGAACTGGATTTGAATGTATGGATGGAAGGTAGTGTTTATTAGGAACGGGGAGTGCCTATGTTGAATTGGGATCTGGCATATGATTATGCGGCGATTTATCTGTTGCTTATTATAATCATATGGTATTTTCATGAAAAAAGAATACCGCTTGCGAGTCACCGGACATTTTTAGTGGCACTTGCCGCAGTCTTTGTCTCAACGGGACTGGAGATTGTCAGCACGAAGCTGGCACAAATGTCCGGCACGGAAGGAAATGCTGGATTCTGGGTGACAAGCACCTTGCAGCATCTGGCGCTGAATGCGATTCCACTGCTGTTTGCATACTACGTGCTGCAGATCGTACATATCAATGCAAAGCAGATGCTGCATGCCAAATGGATGCTGGCATTGTGTGGCGTGGTTGATGTGGCTGCACTGGTGACGAATCCATATACCCATTGGGTATACGAGGCGGAAGGCTGGCAGTATACCTATGACTATGGAGTGCTGGTGCTGATCACGGTTGCGATAGCTGCAATTGTGGCAAGCTCGGTCGTGGCATTGCACCGGGTGAATCATACATTGTTTGCCAAGGCAATGGTTGTACTGTTTCATATGCTGCTTGTTGTGTTAGCGGTCTTTTTGCAGTTAAAAACACATGTATTGCTGTTGAATTTTGTGACAGCAACGGTCTGTCTGACGATTTATTATTATCTGCAGAATCCAAATGCGGTCATTGATACGGTGACAAAGCAGTTTAACCGGCGTTTTTTTGGCGAATATCTGCACACCTTTTTTATTAACGAAAAACCATTTGGAATCGTAGTCGTTGCGATGGATGATTTCAAGTTTATCAATAAGACCTATGGCGTTGAAAATGGAGATAATCTGCTTCGGCAGATCGGCGCTTTCATGGAGACGCTTCCATTTGCCAAGACGGTGTTCCGTCTGGGCGCAGACCAGTTCTGTATCGTGTTATACAAGGATCTGGATCAGATTGACGCGGTGGCACAGACGGTACATGAGCGGTTCCGCCATCCGTGGTACAGTGAGAATCAGGCAGGCATTATGATGTCTGCATCCATCTGTTGTGTGAATTGTCCGACAGATGCGTCTGCATATGGACAGCTGGTCGAGGTTATGGATTACTCTATGTCAATGGCGAAGCGGTTGCAGAAGGGTAGAATCACGTATGCAAAGGATTACGATTTAGGCAAGATCAAACAGGACAAAGCGTTTGAAAAGGCGGTCAAGCAGGCACTCGACCGGGATGAGCTGATGGTATATTATCAGCCGATCTTCTCGGTGGAGAAGGGCGTTTATAACTCCGCCGAAGCACTGGTACGCTTGCATGATGAAGAACTTGGCTGGATATCACCGGAGGATTTCATCCCGATCGCGGAGCGAAACGGTATGATTATTGAGATGGGAGAAGTGATTCTGGATAAGGTGTGCCGGTTTATTCATGATTTCAAGCTGGCGCAGACGACGGTAGAGTACATCGAGGTCAATATCAGTCCGGTGCAGCTGATGCAGCAGCATTTTTCAGACCGGGTAAAACAGATCATGGAAAAATACGATGTGCGTCCGAATCAGATTAACATTGAGATTACGGAGACTGCGACCATCAGTATGGCGGATACGGTCAATGCAAATATCATGGATCTCGTACAGTATGGAATTAAATTCTCTCTGGATGATTACGGCTCTGGCTATGCGAATATTGATTATATCAACCATATGCCATTTTCAATCATCAAACTGGATAAGTATATTATCTGGGATGCATTTAAGAGCACGAAAGCTGGAATTACGTTGAAGCATACGATCGGTATGCTGAATGAATTAGAGTTACATATCGTGGCAGAGGGCGTGGAGACCGCGGAGATGCGCGATCACCTTGCCGACATTGGCTGCCATTTTATGCAGGGGTGGTATTACAGTAAGGCTGTATCCGATCAGGATTTCATCCGTTTGATCGAGATGCAGTAGCTTACATGTTCCACAGACCGTAAGCTGGGATATTCAAGGTGTCTCCATCGAGAGACACCTGATTGAAGCTTACTTTCACTGCAATGTTTGTATTTGAATTTTTACTTCGGAATGTCTTAATATTCTGTGCCTTTGAATTCGGGACGAAACGGATATCGACCGGAACCGGGGCATCTTCTCCTTCATAGACAAACGGAACGCGCGCGGTTGCGCCGGATACCCAATAGTACAGATAAGGAATCTTGGAGCTTAACTCCTGGAAGATAAACTGCTCTGCAATCGCACCACATTTTTCTGCCAGGATATCGTTCACATCAATCTCCTCGTTCATAGGAAGTCCATAAGCGGCACGGAGCAGACCGTGATCGATGAAGAACAGCTCAAAGGATTTGTAATCAACATGCTCTTCCAAAGGAAGATTTCCAGATGTCAGACGTGGCAGTTTCCGGGCGATTCCGAGGTTGCATAAAGCCTGTGCTGCTTCAGCGTATTCCCGGCTGCGTGCATTGGAATCGACGGATTTGTACATGAATTTCTTATTCTCACGGGCAAGCTGCTCTGGGATACTCCGGAAGATGCGCTTGCATCGCTGGTAGAGTGCGACCGGGTAAGTCTGTTTCATAAGCTGGACATAGTCTTCCAACAGTGCCTCCTGCATCGGACGGATGATGGACAGATCCCGGTTCTTCAGATACGCATGGACTACGCCCGGCATACCGCCAACTAACAGGTATTCCCGGAGCATAGAGGTGATTGCGCCGATTTCAAGATTGGTAAGCGGCGTGTCCTTATGCTTTGAAATTGCATCTATGAAAGGATGTGCCTTGCTTGCAATCATATATTCTTCAAAGGTCATCGGACGCATGCGGAAGATCTCAAAAACGTCCGGGTGACTGTATTCAAACTCTGTAAATTCCATCGAGGATGCGATCAGACAGATGGTGTAATCTGGATGATTCTTGCGGAAAGCATAGAAAAATTCCGCGCAGTCCGGCACTGCCTGTACCTCGTCAAAGATAAAAATACAATCTGATGCGTCTCCAAACGGAAAACGTTGAGACAGCAGCAGATCCAGATTGGAATCGCCGGCGATGGCATCCTGACAGGCAGAATCTTCTGCCAGATTGATATAGCATTGCTGCTTGAAAAAGGCTGTGGCAAAATCGCGAACCGCCCATGTTTTACCGACACCCTTTGCGCCCTTTACATATAAGATTTTGCGCTTTGTCTGGTCGTACCAGTTAGCAAAGTCGTTGATGATATTCCGATACATCTGTGCATACACCCCTTTGCGTATTATATGAAAATATTTTAGTCAATAATATAGGGAGTGTCAACAAGAATTAGGTTGTTTCTACCAATTAAAAATGCTATAATAAATCGTAATTATTGTATGAGTAGAAGGAGACAGATGCGTGAAAAATAAGTGGAATAAAAATATTCTTCAACTTGGGGTTATGCTTGCACTTGCTGGCTGTGCATGTATTTTGTTTGCAGAAGTCATAAAGCAGTGGAAGTCTATTTTCGGATTTCTCGGGAATGTTGTCTCTGCGATGACACCGATCATTATCGGACTTGTGATCGCATTTATGTTGAATCCAATCATGATCTATATCCGGCGTGGGCTTTCCTTTTTGACCTGTAAGATTAAGAAAGAAGCGGAATACGATAGGGTTTATAAGAAGGTGAAGGTTCCGGCTTTGATTCTGACGGTGCTTTTGTTCCTTGGATTGCTGGTTGGATTGTTGTGGCTGGTAATCCCACGTGTGTATGAGAGTCTGACAGATCTTGTGAACAGCACAGAGGATTATATCAATTCAGCTGAGGCGTGGATCAAAAAAGTATTTGCACAGAATCAGATGATTGAGGATAAGTTGTCACAGGTGCTTGATTATGCAGAAAATAATGTGTTTACGATTCTGAAGGATAAGATCATGCCGAACCTCGACACAATCGTGAAAACGCTTTCTTCCGGCGTGGTTGTCGGAATCAAGGCAGTCATGAATTTCCTGATCGGTCTGATCGTTATGATCTATCTGCTGATGAGCAAGGATGTGCTGCTGGCGCAGTGCAAGAAAGTGATCTATTGTCTGTTCTCCAAGAAGACAGGTAACAAGATCATGGAAGGATGCTCGTATGCAAATGTCGTGTTCGGCGGATTTATCAATGGTAAGATCTTAGATTCCTGTATCATTGGAATCATATGCTTTATATTTACTTCAGCCGTACACATGCGGTATGCGGTGCTGATCAGTGTGGTTGTCGGTGTGACAAATATCATTCCATTCTTCGGACCGTTTATCGGAGCGGTACCGGGTGCGTTGTTAGCACTGATGGATGATCCAATCATGTTCGTGGTATTTATCATCTGGATCATTGTATTGCAGCAGTTTGATGGCAATATCTTAGGACCATTGATCTTAGGCGATGCAACCGGAATCTCCGGTATCTGGGTATTGCTTGCAATCTTAGTGGGTGGTGATCTGTTCGGCGTGGCAGGTATGATCTTAGGTGTTCCGGTATTTGCGTGTCTGTATGCATTTTTCGCAGTACAGCTCCGGGACAAGCTGCGTGCGAAAGATTTATCTTCAGCCACAGGCGATTATATCCGCTTGAAGAAATTCGACGAGGAGACTGGAGAGCCGATTTACCAGGAGCGCCACGATGAGCGAAAGACATTGAGGGAAAGCCGGATGAAGCAGGTGTTCCGCCGCTGGATGGAGAAGATGCATCTGAAAAAGCATGAAAATGCGACGAAGGAAGCAGAGAAAAAAGAAACAGAGAAAGACGAGAAATAAAGGGTTACAAACATAGAGAGACAAGGAGGAGCGAGTATGGCAAAAGGTAGTTATGCAACAAAGCAGATCTTAAACTGGATGGAGTATTTTTCAAAAGAGATGCAGGTAAGTCCGGAGAAGATCAAACTTCTGGATATTTGTGGAAAACAGAAAAATGTAATACCGACCGTGGAAGGACACAAACGTGTGCTGATTTTTGCAGATGAATCCCATGAGGATCTGTTCTATGATTTCTGGGAGGCAGGCTTTGGCGATTATGATATGTGGTATGCGGTTGGCATCGAGGAAGAAGGACAGGTAAAACATGTCAAGATCAAAGAGGTGATCAACCGAAAGATCACAGGCCCGACAGTAATCTTCATTCTGAATGAGAAGACAAGAGAATCGTACCGGATCGGTATGCGCAACGAGATGTTCTCGAAGGGACCGATCAAGTATGTTGGCAAGGAAATCCGTGCCGTCATCATGAGTCTGCTCGGTGTGGATTCGCAGGATACGATCTGTTTAGTTGATGCAGAGAGTATCGCAATCGAGGCAGCTTTTGTGGCAAGTGATGGCGCAATCATCTGTGTGGAGAATGATAAGGGCGCCAAGGATACGATGGAGGATAATGTGAAGCAGTTTGGCGTGCACAACGTCCAGATCATCCCAGACTTATCCGAGGGATCTATGGCGAAGATTCCAACACCAAGACTTTCCTTTATCGTTGCGAACAAGCATCTCGAAGAAGATATTCAGAGACTGCTGAAGAAGAATCCGAAGATGCAGTTTGTCATCTATACATTGGAGTTAAATATCCTGTCTGGCATCAAGCCACTCTTTGATAAGTACGGTATCTCAAATATGGAGGTATTGCAGATCAATGTGGCAAAGACAAACAAAGATAGTATGTTTGTAAATCAACCAGCCCCTTGGCTGATTACCGGAGAGGTGTTATAATGGCAATCGAAAATTTACCGAAGGATCCGATGATGCTCTTAAGCTTTGTGAATACGAGACTGCGTGATGACGGCATCAATCTGGACAGCTTTTGTTTACAATTCCGGACTGCAAGAGAAGATCTCGAGCAAAAACTTGCGGCTGTGGATTATAAATATGATGATAAATTAAACCGTTTCGTATAAGAGGCGGATTTAGTAAAAGGAGACATTATGAGACACAATTTCAAAGTAATCGAGAAAAAATGGCAGAAAAAATGGGAAGATGCCAAGGTGTTTGAAGCACAGGACTTCTCAGACAAGAAGAAATTCTACGGATTAGTAGAGTTCCCTTATCCAAGTGGAGCGGGTATGCATGTAGGACATATCAAGGCTTATTCCAGTGTAGAAGTCGTATCCAGAAAGCGTCGTATGGAGGGTTACAACGTATTGTTCCCAATCGGATTCGATGCATTTGGTCTGCCAACAGAGAACTATGCAATCAAGACAGGTACCCATCCGCGTCAGATCACAGATCAGAATATCGCGCGATTTACCGAGCAGTTGAAGCGGGTTGGATTCTCGTTTGACTGGAGCCGTGTGATCGATACAACCGATGAGAAGTTCTACAAGTGGACACAGTGGATTTTCCTGAAGATGTTCGAGAAGGGACTTGTATTCCGTGATACAGCACTCGTTAACTATTGTCCAAGCTGTAAGGTTGTTCTTTCCAACGAGGACAGTCAGGGAGGTAAGTGTGATATCTGCCACAGCGAGGTTGTACAGAAGTCGAAGACGGTTTGGTATCTGAAGATTACAGAATATGCAGATAAGCTTCTGCAGGGTCTGAAGGATGTCGACTATCCTGCAAATGTAAAGCAGCAGCAGGAAAACTGGATTGGTAAGTCTACTGGTGCATTTGTAAACTTCGATGTCGATGGAACAGATGAGAAGCTTCAGATTTATACAACAAGACCAGATACATTGTTCGGTGTAACTTTCATGGTTATCGCACCGGAGCATCCGCTGATCGATAAATATGCTGACAAGATTACAAATATGGATGCCATCAAGGCATACCGTACGGAATGCCAGAAGAAGACCGAGTTCGAGCGTACACAGCTTGTCAAGGATAAGACAGGTGTGAAGATCGAAGGTCTTATGGGTATCAACCCGATGAACGGCAAGAAGATTCCAATCTTCATTGCTGACTACGTTATGATGGGATATGGTACTGGTGCGATCATGGCAGTACCGGCTCATGACCAGCGTGACTATGATTTTGCAAAGGCATTTGGCATTGATATCATTCAGGTTATCAAGGGTGGCGATATCTCGAAGGAAGCTTATACGGGTGACGGTGAGATGATCAACTCAGAGTTCCTGAATGGATTTACAAATAAGAAGGATTCCATCGCCCGCATGGTTGAGGAAATCAAGAAGATGGGTGTTGGCGAAGCAGGCGTACAGTTCAAGATGAAGGACTGGGCATTCAACCGTCAGAGATATTGGGGTGAGCCAATTCCTCTGGTACATTGTCCATCCTGTGGTGTCGTTGCAGTGCCATATGAGGAGCTCCCTCTGGAGCTTCCAGATGTGAAGAACTTCGAGCCGGGTGAGGACGGTGAGTCTCCACTGGCAAAGATTGATTCCTATGTAAACTGCAAGTGTCCGAAGTGTGGCGGTGATGCAAAGCGTGAGACGGATACTATGCCACAGTGGGCAGGATCATCATGGTATTTCCTGCGTTATATTGATCCAAACAACGATAAGGCATTTGCAGATCGTAAGAAGATCGACTACTGGATGCCGGTTGACTGGTACAACGGTGGTATGGAGCATGTAACTAGACATATGATCTACTCCAGATTCTGGCATCGTTTCCTGTATGACCTCGGCGAGGTAAATACACCGGAGCCATATGCAAAGCGTACGATTCAGGGACTGATCTTAGGACCAGATGGTGATAAGATGAGTAAGTCCAAGGGAAATGTTATCGATCCACTTGACATCGTAGAAGATTACGGCGCAGATACGCTCCGGACATATGTATTGTTCATGGGTGATTATGCAGCCGCAGCTCCTTGGAGTGACAGCTCTGTAAAGGGATGTAAGCGTTTCTTGGAGCGTGTAGCAGGTATGACAGATATGGTATCTGATGATCCTTCCACAGATGCTTTGGAGGTAAGCTTCCACAAGGCAATCAAGAAGGTAAGCAGTGATATCGAGGAAACAAAGTTCAATACAGCAATCGCAACCTTGATGGCACTGACCAATACTGTTTACAGTGCTGGTAAGCTGAGCAAAGAACAGCTTGAGATCTTCATCAAGCTTCTTTGCCCGTTTGCACCACATTTGACAGAAGAAATCTGGGAGTCTCTCGGACATGAAGATTTCTTGTCTGTCAGTGCATGGCCACAGTACGAGGAAGAAAAGACCGTTGATGCAACGATCGAGATCGGTGTACAGGTCAACGGTAAGGTAAGAGGAACGGTTCTTGTCGCAAAGGACGAGGATAAGGATGCCGTACTTGCCCGTGCAAAGGAGATCGTCGCTGATAAGCTGACTGGCAACATCGTAAAAGAAATTTACGTACCGGGTAAGATCGTAAATATTGTATGTAAGTAATATTTGCTGAAGAAATAGAAAGAAAACGGTTGCCTGACATTGTTTTTGTACCGTGTCAGGCAGCCGTTTTTTGTTACAGGAAAAAAGATTTGATCATCTGGAATTTCTGACGCTCCGCCGGAGACATGCTTTCTTCCATCGCTTCGAGAAGCAACGCGGATTCTTCTTTCGTGAAACTTAAGTTCCGGCGTTTTAATTCCTGATTGATCTGCAGGATCTGCGGCAGCAGCTCCTCGGCGGACTGGTATTTGCTCTGCTCCTTGATTTCGTTGATAATTCGTAATTTGGTTGGATGGATGTTTCGAAGTTTCGGGTTTTGTTCAAACATAGGAGAACCTTTCTATTTATTGGGAATTCAGGATATCCATGACGCTGGAATAAAGATCCTTGTGCCTGCCTGACTGGTTGTTGCAATTATGATCTGGATTTCTACCAATGTCCTGCCGCGGCGCATAGTCGGGTGGCGGAGGTGGTGCACCGCAGCCCGGTTGTGGCGGGAAATCACAGGGATTTCCACAATTATTATTTGGTGGCGACCCCTGTGATCCAGAATCATTCATCGCCTGCATGACCTGCATCATTTTGAGCATCTGCTGCATGTTCTTGATATTGCCTGCAAAATCGCCCGGCAGGAAACGGCACATGCATTCCATCATTTCTTCGGAACTTTCCGGGTGACAGTCGAACCCGCAGGAGGCAACATAGTCCGGGTGGTCGAAGCATTGCATCAGGGCACGGATTTCCTGATATTTGATTAAGAGGATCAACGGTTTTTTGTAGGCATAGTCCACAAAAGGAATCATGGCTTCCAAGAAAAACAGGGAGTCGTCATGGATCAGTTGATCGAGCGGATGATTATGCAGCATGGCGGATGCTCTGAAATCTTGTTAGTCTAATATATGTGCGACTCTGTAAAAATATGAGCCGGAGGAAGAGGATGCAACCGCTGTCATACAACAGATAACAAAAACTCCCTTACAAGTGAACTTGCAAGGGAGTCCCGAAGAATTCCTCTATTAACAACCGCAGCCGCAACCGCCGCCATTGTTATTTCCGCAGCAGAAGAGGAGAATCAGGATGATCCAGATACAGTCATTGTCGCAACCGCAACCGTTTCCACCGCAGAATCCTCCGCCGCCACAGCCACCGCACAATAACAACAGGATGATAATCCAGATGCAGGAACAGTTGCTGCCATTTCCGATGTTAAAACCATTTCCACAGCCGCAACCGCACTGTGTAGCTGACAAATCGCTCATGAGATGCCTCCGCTAAAAATTCTTATGGTTTATACTATGCGCCTGCCTGCGAAGTGTTAAAAAAAGTTGAATGGAAGTTCGTTAAATGTTAAGATAGAGAAAATTGACAAAAGGCGACAGGATTCGATGAAGCACAAGAAGTTTGAAATCATAATGATAAAAAATACATTGGCGATGATGCTCCCTATCATGGTCTTATTGCTTGTACTCATTTTTGTGGGGGTGCGTTATTCGCTGTTCCATGTGGTGCAATGTTATGAGCTTACGAAGATTGAGCCGATTGAGGATCAGATTGCGCAGCTATATTCAGATGGCACTACAAGTGTCCGGTACAATGCGGAGAATCTGTATTACACGGGATATAATTATCTGGTGGAAAACAAAATCAAGGGTGCCTATTATTATTGCTTTGAAGATGATCATATGGTGTTTCTGCTTATTAAAACAAAACAGCCACAAAACAGTATTGATAAGCGGACAGTGAAGGGACGTATCGTAAAGGACGAGGTAGTTACAGATCATATCATAGCCGGATTGTCAAAAAATGGAGAGGTTCCGATGAACATTTTAGATGGATTCTATGATTCTTATGTCATCAGTGAACCGGATTTCCCATATGTGTATACGGGGATTGCGTATATTATTGTTGCGGCGTTGTCGATGCTGTATGTCTTTGTGCTGGCATATGTTGTCCGGTTGTGGATGCGGCCATACAAGAATCCGCAGGCAAAGAAGCTGCGTGCCTATGGGCGTAGAAGTGCTGTGATCGAACAGCTCAATACAGAATTACGCGATAAATTATATTTTCATTATCATGGAATCTATGTGACAGATAATTTTCTGGTTGCAACATATTGGTTCCATACGGACGTAATCCGCCTCGATGATGTGCGGTATCTGTCCAAGAATCGGGTGGAGGAAAGGGGTGGTAGAGAATTGTACCGGCTGACCTTGTCAGAACCGGAGACGGATTTGTTTTATGAAATTGATTTTAGAGAAGAAGAGTTGATTGACGCGTGCGTGGATGCGATTCGGGGATAATGATGTAGATGATGGAGGATGGAACGCATGAATATAGTTTTGGAAATCATTATTTTTAATGTCGTGGTATTTACGATCTGCGGAATCAATATGGCAAAAAAAGGAAGACTTGGATTGATACAAGAGTATCCAAAAGCAATACAGAATCGATGCAGAGAGCTTGGACTGATCGAGGAAAGCTCTGGCAAGTTGATGAAAAAGGCAACGATCGGTAAGATTGGATTTTTTATCGGATACATAGTTTTGCAGACGGTATTGGCGTATTATATCGGAGGAGCACGCACGTTTTTCACAGGCTGGCTGCACGGTTATCTCATGTGGGTGGCAGAAATGTGGTTTGATGCACTGGTTGTGGACTGCCTCTGGTTTTGCCATAGCAAGAAAATGGTAATTCCGGGAACCGAGGATATGGTCGATGCCTATCACGATTACTGGCATCACATCAAATATGCGGTGATCGGAATGTTTACGCAGGCGGTGATCGCCCTGCCGGTAGGACTTTTCGTGATGCTGCTGGGAAAGTAATCATATATGGATAAAATAAAGGGTGTACCTGACGATGCAGGTGCACCTTTTTTATGTCAAAAATTATAGAATTAAAAATAATTTTTTACTCTCAAACCCGCATATTTCCTCAGCTTTTCTAAATGTTCCAAACTTACGCTTTACAAATATATGTATGCCATGATACGGTTTTTCAAACATTTTGTGATATAAAATCAAAATTTTTACAATGTGTATATAATGTGTATAATCAAAGGAGAAGAGATGAAACAGAGAGAATTGGTAAGAAAGTTAAAATCAATTGGATTTCGATTTGCAAGACAAATATAAAAAAATGGGGAATATAATATAGTATCCCCGGTAGATGAGGAGATGATTACTATGAAACAGGTGTATCCAGTTATATTTACAAAAATACAGGATGAGAAAAATACGATTTTGATTGAAGTGCCAGACTTGGAAATACTGACAGAAGGATTTGGCATTGTAAATGCAATTGACATGGCGAGAGACGCAATAGGTGTAAAGGGGATATATTATGACGATCAGGGAAAAGAATTGCCGAATCCAAGAGAATTGAAAGATATAGATATATCAAAGGGTACATTTTATGGAGATGGGGAAGGAACAGTCACACTGATAGATGTTGATTTTAATGAATATCGCAGAAAATTAGATAATAAATCTGTACGACGCAATGTGACACTTCCGAATTGGTTAAACCGAGAGGCAGAAAGGGCACATATCAATGTGTCGGGGGTTCTTCAGGAGGCACTTGTGCTAAAACTTGGGATACGAAAATAAACACCTAAAATAGGATTCAGCAGTTTACATTTTCGGGGTTGACACAGTTATTTATTGTGCTAAAATGTTTTTTGATAGATGCATTTACTGAATGATGATGCACCTGCAGGAACATAATAAATAGAAAGACGTTGAAGGTGCAACAAGGATTTTCAAGACCTGACAGAGAGACGGGGTCATGGCTGCAAGCCCTGTTCAGTAGAGGAAGATCTCATTTTCACACTGGAGTCGCGGATTTGAACATACCATTGTCATGGTGCAGTGGAAAGTAGGATTCGTCGTGTTATGCACGTTACGCATACAATGAGAGCGACTGTCACAGTCGAATCAGGGTGGTACCGCGGATATTACTTCGTCCCTAGTCAAGGGCGAAGTTTTTTTGTTGCCTTTTATGACTGGTTAGAAACACATATCAGATGATTGCAGTTCCAATATGTGGATTGAGTGATTCGTAATTACCAATTCTAAAGCAGACCGTTGAAGCACGCTGGTACTTAATGAACGACGGATTTATCGTCGTGAATTTAGTACCACTGCGTGATGAACCGAGCGAGAGCGTGTCTGCGTAGAAATGGTAATTATGAATCGCTCGTATGATGTGTTTCTGGTTTGCAATCATCTGAAATTGGTATAACATGGAGGAAAACAGGAAATGAAAGAAAAGTTGCAAAGCATCAAAGAACAGGCACTTTCCAAGATCGCAGAGGCACAGGATATCAACCTCTTGAATGATATCAAGGTGTCGATCCTTGGTAAGAAGGGTGAATTAACCCAGGTATTGAAGAGTATGAAGGATGTGGCTCCGGAGGATCGTCCGAAGGTTGGACAGATGGTAAATGAGACACGTGCAAACATCGAGGCAAAGCTCGAGGAGAAGATGAAGTCCATCAATTCTGCTATGCGTGCAGAGAAGATGAAGCGTGAGACAATCGATGTTACACTTCCGGGTGTGAAGAAGATCGACGGACACAGACATCCAAACCAGATCGCGCTTGAAGATCTGGAGCGTGTATTTATCGGTATGGGATATGAGATCGTATCCGGACCGGAAATCGAATATGACAAATACAACTTTGAGCTTTTGAATATCCCTGCAAACCATCCGGCAAAGGATGAGCAGGATACATTCTATATCACAAAGGACATTCTGCTTCGTACACAGACATCACCGGTACAGGCAAGAATCATGGAGCAGGGCAAACTGCCAATCCGTATTCTGTCACCGGGACGTGTATTCCGTTCTGACGAAGTAGATGCAACTCATTCACCATCTTTCCATCAGGTTGAGGGACTGGTTGTTGACAAGGGAATCACAATGGCAGATCTGAAGGGAACACTCGATCAGTTCGCGAAGGAATTCTTCGGTGAGAAGACAAAGACAAAGTTCCGTCCGCACCATTTCCCATTTACAGAGCCTTCTGCAGAGGTAGATATCACATGCTTCAAGTGTGGCGGCAAGGGCTGTCGTGTATGTAAGGGCAGTGGCTGGATTGAGATTCTTGGTTGTGGTATGGTACATCCACACGTATTGGAAATGTGTGGCATTGATCCGGAAGAGTATTCAGGATTCGCATTTGGTATCGGACTGGAGCGTATCACACTTCTGAAGTACGAGATCGATGATATGCGTCTCTTGTACGAAAACGACACAAGATTTTTGAATCAGTTCTAAGATGGAGGTAAGAAGATGAATACACCGATTTCATGGTTAAAAGTATATGTTCCTGATTTAGACGTGGATGTACAGGAGTTCGTAGACGCGATGACACTGTCCGGTTCCCATGTAGAAGGATACGAGAAGAAAGATAAGAACTTAGAGAAGATAGTAGTTGGTAAGATCGAGAAGATCGAGAAGCACCCGGATGCAGATAAGCTCATTATCTGTCAGGTAAATATCGGTGCTGAGACAATCCAGATCGTAACAGGTGCCCCAAATGTAAAGGAAGGCGACCTCGTACCGGTTGTCTTAGATGGTGGTAAGGTTGCAGGCGGACATGATGGCGAGCCACTCCCGGAGGACGGCATCAAGATCAAGAAGGGCAAGCTTCGTGGTATCGAGAGTAATGGTATGATGTGCTCCATCGAAGAGCTTGGTTCATCCAGAGATCTGTACCCGGAAGCACCAGAGTATGGTATTTACATTTTCGGGGAAGAGTCAGGCGTAAAGCCGGGCGACGATGCGATCGCAGCACTTGGTCTGCATGATTCTGTTGTAGAGTACGAGATCACATCGAACCGTGTCGATTGTTTCTCGATGATCGGTATGGCAAGAGAGGCTGCAGCAACATTTGACAAGGAATTCCATGAGCCGGAGATAAAAGTACAGGGCAGCGGCGGTGATGTGAATGATTACATTACGGTAGATGTACAGGCGCCGGATCTGTGCCCGCGTTACACAGCCAGAGTTGTGACAGATTTGAAGATCGGTCCTTCCCCAAAATGGATGCGTGAGAGATTGGCTTCTCAGGGAATCCGTTCGATCAACAATCTGGTTGATATTACAAACTATGTTATGGAAGAGTACGGTCAGCCAATGCACGCGTATGACTTAGATACGATCGCAGGCAAGAAAATCGTTGTAAAACGTGCCAATGACGGTGATACATTTGTGACACTCGACGGACAGGAACGTAAGATGGACAAGGATGTTCTGATGATCTGTGACGGCGAGAAGGAAATCGGTATCGCCGGTATCATGGGTGGCGAAAATTCCATGGTTACGGATGACATCAAGACATTGCTGTTCGAGGCAGCCTGCTTCGACGGTACGAATATCCGTCTCACAACAAAACGAATCGGTCTTGCGACTGATGCAGCCGCAAAATTCGTGAAGGGACTTGATCCAAACTTGGCAGAACAGGCAATCAACCGTGCCTGCCAGCTGATCGAGGAACTTGGCTGTGGTAAGGTCGTGGACGGTATGGTGGATGTATATCCAAACCCGGTCAAGGAGGTTGTACTTCCGTTTGAGCCGGAGAAGATGAACAAGCTGCTCGGAACAGACATTTCTTCTGATGTTATGCTTTCCATCTTCAAGAAGCTGGAGCTTCGTTATGACGAGAAGACAAATATGCTGACAATCCCTACTTTCCGTCAGGATCTGAAATGTATGGCAGATCTTGCAGAGGAAGTAGCACGTTTCTATGGCTATGCAAATATTCCGACGACTCTGCCACACGGCGAGTCCACTGCAGGTAAGAAGAGCTATGCAGAGCGTGTAAATGATATCGTAAGAAATATTGTCGAGGGCGATGGTTTCTCTGGAGCTATGCATTATTCGTTCGAGAGTCCGAAGGTATTTGACAAGCTGCTCATCCCACAGGATTCCGTATATAGAAAGGCAATCCAGATCATGAACCCACTTGGCGAGGACTTCTCTATCATGAGAACGCTTCCGTTAAATGGTATGCTGACATCCCTTTCTACAAACTATAACCGTAGAAATAAACATGCGAGACTGTATGAGCTTGCAAATGTATATCTGCCGAAGGCACTTCCATTGACAGAGCTTCCGGATGAGCGTATGATGCTGACACTTGGTATGTTCGGCGAGGGCGATTTCTTCGATCTGAAGGGTGTGATTGAAGAGCTGACAGAGAAGCTTGGATTTGCAAAGGAAGTAAGCTACGAGCCAACATCTGAGCATCCATTCTTACATCCGGGACGTCAGGCAAATATCACGAAAGGCAAGCTTTCGGTTGGTTATCTCGGACAGCTTCATCCGGAGGTTGTTGAAAACTATGGCATGAAGAAGGAAGTCTATGTCGCAGTTCTGGATATGCAGACAGTTACAATGCTTACGACATTTGACAGAAAGTACGAAGGTATCGCGAAGTTCCCAAGCGTTACACGAGATCTGGCACTGGTTGTAGATAAGAGTGTATTTGTTGGCGAAATCGAGAAGGTCATCAAGAAGTGTGGCGGCAAGATGTTAGAGAGCTACAAGCTGTTCGACGTTTACGAGGGCGCACAGGTGGCACCGGGTAAGAAGTCTGTTGCATACTCTCTCGTATTCCGTGACAAGACAAAGACTTTGACGGATGCGGATGTTAATCCAGTCGTAGAGAAGCTTCTTGCAGAGCTTTCGAAGATGGGCATCGAGATCCGTGCATAATAGCATAGTTCTGCGTGCAGAATTTTATGGAGCAGATAAATATGAACGAAATGAAATTAAGTGATTTTAATTATGAATTGCCACAGGAGCTGATCGCACAGGATCCGCTCCTGAAGCGAAGCGATTCCCGGCTTATGGTGTTGAACCGTGCGACTGGAGGAATCGAACACCGACATTTCTCGGATGTGATCGAATACTTAAATCCGGGTGATTGTCTGGTTATCAATGATACAAAGGTCATTCCAGCCAGACTGATTGGCGTCAAGGAAGATACAGGGGCATCCATTGAGGTGCTGCTGTTGAAGCGCCACGATGATAAGGTCTGGGAGACGCTGGTAAAGCCGGGGAAAAAGGCACGTGTAGGTGCGCGTATTTCCTTTGGTGAAGGCAAATTGGTCGGCGAGGTTATCGACATTGTTGAAGAGGGCAATCGTCTGATCCGTTTTGAATACGAAGGAATTTTTGAGGAAGTGTTGGATGAGCTTGGACAGATGCCGCTTCCACCGTATATTACACACCGTCTGGAGGACAAGGATCGTTATCAGACGGTCTATGCAACACATACCGGTTCGGCAGCAGCACCGACGGCAGGCTTGCATTTTACGAAGGAACTTCTGGCGCAGATCAAAGAGAAGGGCATCAAGATTGCAAGAGTGACCTTGCATGTCGGACTTGGTACGTTCCGTCCGGTGAAGGTGGAGAATATTTTAGAACATCATATGCATAGTGAGTTCTATGTGATTGATGAGGAAGCTGCCAATACGATCAATGAGACGAAGGCAAATGGTGGCAAGATCGTATCGGTTGGTACCACGAGCACGCGTACGCTCGAGACGGTTGCAGATGAGAACGGACATGTGCGTGCCTGCAGTGGATGGACGGATATCTTTATCTATCCGGGATATAAATTCAAGGTGGTTGACCGCCTGATTACGAATTTCCACTTGCCGGAATCCACATTGTTGATGCTGGTTTCTGCATTGTATGACCGCGAGAAGATTCTTGAAGCATATAAGATTGCGGTGGAGGAGAAGTACAGATTCTTCTCATTTGGAGATGCTATGTTGATTTTATAAAATTGGAGAATGGCGTTGATAAGAAAATAGAATACGATATATGATGGTATAATCGTATAAAGATTAACAAAGAAATGGAGGAAAAAGTTATGAGTCGTTTGAAGCAGGCAGTGAAGATGCTACGGTATAACTTTTCCTCCATTGCTTTTTTTGAGATAGTTTACCGGGTATTGTCATTGGCAATTCTGACACCGGCAATGTATGGACTGCTGAATGTGTCAATGGATATCGCAGGCGTTTCGTATCTGTCATCCGGAACGATCTACCGGTATATGCGGTCGCCGATTACCTATGTGGCATTCCTGCTGATTTTGATTCTGATCGCATTTTTCCTACTGATTAATCTGTCGGGAATTATTTACAGTATGGAAGCGTCGGTGCGGCGCGAGAAGCTGAATCCGATGGATATTTTGCTGCATGGAATCGGAAATGCCTGCCGGAGTCTGACACCGAAGAATCTGCTCACACTTGGTTATGTATTGTTTGTTCTGCCATTCACATATTCGCTGACATTGTCAGGCACGTTGCTCGGCTTGAAGCTGCCGGAATTTTTGACACATTTTCTGAAGAATTATAAGTTCGGAGTGATGGGGGGGCTTGCCATCTACCTTGTGCTCTGCCTGACCTTCTTCAAAGAAATTTTTACGCTCAACTATTTTGTCCTGTATAAGGTCAATTATAAGCAGGCACGCCGTATGAGTAAACAGGCGATGAAACGGCATGTATTACTTATGATGATCGGTGTCATTTCATTAAATCTGGCGATTGCCGTCATTGCGGTGCTGCTGGAAGGTGCATTTGCAGCGGGAATCTCGAAGGTTGTACTTAACCTGATTCCGAACAAAACGGTTGTGACAGTGATTGATACAATCTTCCGTGTCGCGACGGTGATTCTTTATGTGTTGATTGTCATAGTTGCAACGCCGCTGATTCATGCATATATCTGCGCACATTTCTATGAACGTGAAGGCGATATGGATTATGAGGAGTTCAAGAAACTCCATGTAAATAAGATTCAGGAGCGGGAGGAGAAGATTCTTCTGAGCCGTTCACGGAAGAAGCAGCGTACATTTTTGGCTTCTATTGTTGCGTTCGGTCTGATACTGAATGGCTGTTATGTGTATCTGTCAACCAACAATTACATGTCCTTTCGTATTGCATATCCGACGAATGCATCGGTGACAGCGCATCGCGGGGATGCCGGAAATGCACCGGAGAATACAATGCCTGCATTTGAAAAGGCAGTGGAAGCAGGTGCGGATATTATTGAGTTGGATGTACGACAGACGGCGGATGGCGTGTATGTAATCATGCATGATGAAAGTCTGAACCGGACCGCGAATGTCAAGCGTAAGGTCGGTGAAGTGGATTATGATTATATCAGCAAGCTGGATGTCGGAAGCTCCTATGACCGGTCGTATGATGGCACGCGGATTCCGACGTTGGAGGAAGTGCTGATTTTTGCCAAGGAAAATGATGTATTCTTGAATATTGAGTTAAAACCGGCAGATACTGATCAGAATTATGTGCAGGGCATTGTGGATCTGTTGCATGAATATGATTTTGTGGATCAGTGCATGCTTGGCTCGCAGAGCGTCGCGGCGTTACGCGAGGCAAAGGAACTGGATCCGGATATCTCAACGCTCTATATTATGACGATGGCATTTGGCGATTTTGCAGGCATGCAGGGAATCGATGGATTCAGCATCAAACATACGTATATTAGTAACAACATGGTAAGTCGGATTCACGCAAAGGGAAAGAAGATTTATGCATGGACGGTAAACAATGAGTCGGACATCAAGGATCTGTTGCTACTGGATGTGGATGGAATCATCACGGATGATCCTGCCAATACAAAGGAAGTTATATCCAACGCAAATGATTCCATCATTGAAGATTGGATGAAACGGTTGATCTATAAATACTAGATTGAATGTAAAAACAGATTGATTGGAAATGAAAAGGCTGCCAGATGTGGCAGCCTTTTTTGCTATGGTGACGTGAAAAATGCAGTGATCAGATCAGCTAAAGCAGTGTAGTCATCCTTGTGCATCAGCTCGCTTGCAGAGTGCATGGCAAGAACCGGAATACCGATATCACACGCGCGCATTGGCAGGTAGGAGGATACGATCGGACCAAGCGTCTGCCCGCCCGGCATGCCGGAACGGTTGACGGTGCGCTGCAGGGCAATTCCATTTGTGTTGCACAGGTCAATGATGCAGGCACCAGCTTCACTGTCACATACATAACGTTGACTGGCACTTGATTTCAGGACAGCACCTTTTCCGAGCAGAACTGTATTGGTAATGTCGGATTTCTCGTTGTAATTTGGATGTGTGGCATGTGCGACGTCTACGGACAGATAAAATCCATCTTCAATCAGTGAAAGCTGGCTGCCTGCAGCCAGGCGTTTTACGATATCGGAGAGTAATGTGCTGTCAGCTCCCTGCTTGGAGCGGCTTCCGATTTCTTCATTATCAAAAAGTGCGCCGATGCAGAGTGTATTGGAAGGCTCTGCACTTGCCAGTCCTTCTAGGATGGCACAGACCGAAGAGATATTGTCGATACGCGGACTTGTCACAAATGCATCATTCATACCGACGGTCGTTGGTGCATCGCAGATGTACAGGTACAGATCGAAGTCTAAAATATCATCTGGAGAGATGTTTAGTTTTTCTGCCACATAAGAAAGCAGAAAATGGGAATCTGCTGCGGGCGAGACCATATCTACAATCGGAATCAGTTCCTTCTGTACATCCAGTTCTCCTTCTTTGCCGCCACGTTTCAGATGCGGAGCAAGGTTCGGGATGATAGCAACCGGTTTTTCGGAATCGAATAGACGGACTTCCGGGTGGAAGCTTGTGTCGCCCTTGAGGATAACTTTTCCTGCGAGTCCGAGCGGACGGTCAAACCATGTTTCCTTGATAAGTCCACCGTATGGTTCCACGTTTATTTGCAGATATCCCAGCTTTTTTAATTCCGGGTTCGGCTTTACCTTGAGCATCGGGAAATCCGTATGGGCGCAGGCGATGCGCACCTGTGTGCTCTGTGCGCCTTTGACGAACGGAATCACGATCGAAGAAAATGGGGCAAGGTAGTATCTGCCAGCGGCGAGCTCGGTGAGATTTTCCCGGTCGGATATCTGTGTGAAGTTATGCGCATCTAAATATTCTTTAGCAAGGGCGGCAACATGGAATTGGGTTTTGCCGTTCTGTAAGAAACGCAATAAAGTTTTCATGTGATGATCTCCTTTCGAAATCGTGTGGTTCATGTATGTAGTATAGAGAGTTCCTAGTGAGATTGCAAGGCTGGGAGGAAACTTTTGTTGGCGAAATGGGCGTAGAGAGAAGCTTCCCGGGGAGAAAACCCACGTGGTGGGCGTGGAGTTGGGGAGAGAGTCGGAAAAACCCAGAGATGAAGTATCAGGATGAAGGTTTACTGGTGAAATGGGCGTAGACAGAAGCTTACAGAGGAGAAAAACCCACGCGGTGGGTGTGGGGAACTGCAGAGAGCAGGAAAAGCCCAAGTATGGCTTGTGCATATGAGATGGGGTAAGTATAATAAAAATTGAAAGGAAACTACAATGAAAAAGATTAAAACAACTCTGAAATATATAGTCGTCTGTCTGCTCGTTGCACTATCTCTAGTGGGGTGTGCAATTGGGCAGAACACGGCAAATGATACGACCACGGCTGCTATAGAAGCGCAGGATATAACGGAGAATCCTGACACGCGAGATAAAGACTCGCAGCCAGATGCACAATCGGAGAATGGGCTTCCGCGTGCAATCCAGACGGGAACTCCAGTTTCGCTTGCTGACATTCCGGCTTACGACGGAACGTCGTATATCCAGCTTGAGAATAATATGCCGGATTTTACAGAGGAAGAAAAGAAGAGTACGGAAGCGTTTGAACGATATAGTGATCTGGATTCGCTTGGACGCTGCGGGCAGGCGTATGCGAATATCTGCCCGGAATTACAGCCGACGGAAGAACGGGGCACAATCGGAAATGTTCGTCCAAGCGGCTGGCACACGGTGAAGTATAATGATCTGATCGACGGGAATTATCTCTACAATCGCTGCCATCTGATTGCGTACTGTCTTGCCGGTGAAAATGCAAATGAGAAGAACCTGATTACCGGGACAAGATACCTGAATGTGGATGGGATGCTTCCATTTGAGGAAAAGGTAGATGCATATGTAAAAGAGACTGGAAATCATGTGCTGTACCGGGTGACACCGATTTTTGAAGGGGATAATCTGGTTGCTTCCGGCGTGGAGATGGAAGGATGGTCTGTCGAGGATGAGGGAACTGGAATTTGTTTTCATGTGTACTGCTATAATGTACAGCCGGGAATCGGAATCAACTATGCAGATGGAACAAGCTGGGAATCTGAAATACAGGGACAAACACAGAATTTAGAACCAATCGGGGACAGTCAGAATGAAGCAACACAGACCTATATTCTGAACACAAACACGAAGAAGATTCATCGTCCGACCTGTTCGAGTGTCAGCCAGATGAAGCAGAAAAACAAGCAGACCTATGAGGGAACGGTGGAGGAGTTAGAGAACATGGGATATACCCCGTGTAAAAAATGTAATCCATGATCGTAATCTATATTCCTATATGTGCATCGAGGCAAAATAACACGTAAAATAATATGCAAACAATCCGCGGATGTGTGTAAAACAATCCATAAATCGGTTGTTGCTGGAAATGAGCCGTGTTATAATGATGTAGATTTTTATGGCGAGACGTTCAGACATGAAAATGGAAACAAAAACTGTGTACGGATGCAGGATTTGAAAAGACTTAAATATGCGTATTACATAATATTAGACATACAGAAAGAGAGAAAATTATGAAATTATCAAGAGTTCATGGACTCTCCGGCGAAGTGACAGTACCAGGAGACAAGTCCATTTCACACAGAAGTATTATGCTTGGGTCAATCGCGAAGGGTAATACAGAGATAGAGGGATTCCTGCAAGGGGCTGACTGCCTGTCGTCGATTGCCTGCTTTCGTAAGATGGGTGTCGAGATCGAGAATAACGGAGACAAAGTATTGGTACATGGTCGTGGCCTGAGAGGCTTGAAAGCACCGGATTCGATTCTGGATGTTGGAAACAGCGGAACGACAACACGTCTGATGTCGGGAATCCTTGCGGCACAGCCATTTGTATCAACGGTCAATGGCGATGCGTCGATTCAGAAACGTCCGATGAAGCGGATTATCACGCCGCTTTCCCAGATGGGTGCAGATA